>Ga0208814_1000331_pt1 | contig 31760 bp, 22 predicted proteins | sample MalvirAntarct_55_FD_184253 | JGI IMG/M metagenome (GOLD analysis project Ga0208814, IMG submission 184253) | Marine viral communities from the Global Malaspina Expedition - Malaspina viral metaG Antarct_55 (SPAdes) (version 2) | ecosystem: Environmental > Aquatic > Marine > Oceanic | place...
AGGTCTAGGCCTGGACTTGCAGGTTATAAAATGGTACGATCAAGCTGGAACAGATCAGTCTTTGGTAGCTACTACAAAAACCGCGCCATATCTATTAAGCAAGGGTGAGATGTTCTTTGAGGGTTTAAAGCCAGCAATACATTTTAATAACGGCAGTAAAATTGAATTAACAACTTTCTTAAAACCTATAAGGGACAACATAAGCATATACAACGTATCATCTTATGCCGAGGAGCAGAGAGCATCTTTAGGAGGCAATTCTCTTCTATACAATGCTGGCAGAATCGTTCAATCAATAATAAACTGGTTGCCAAAAGACATGTTAAATATGCCTTTTGTAGAAGGTCCTATTGTTCAAAATGGAGGTCGCGGGTTAAGCGGAGAGAAAGGTACATTTGGACCATTCCCTAGTCCATTAAAAAACTTAAATTTATATCAAATACCGAACGCTTTAAGTGCTCCTATTAATTTTGGTTTTGGTCAAGCTGTAGAGATGAATATGTGTGAGTTTATTTTATATCCAGAAGAAAACAAAAATATAGCAGAAGTAACCAAGAATATTACTAGTTACTATAACATTGATTAATTAGGTTGGATTTCACGTGATAATATAGATATAATAATATAAAATTAAATAAAAATGAAAAAAGTACAAGATGAAGTAGGTCAGTATGTTGATTTCGAGGAATTAGCGCTTAATGAACTCTCAAAAAAGAAATTAAGTGAAGTTGAGTTAAAAGAATTACAACTAGCAATGCAAAGCGTAAATAACGCACAAATGCAAATAGGTGGCGTTGAGGCTTATAAAACTGAATTAATAGCAAAATTCTCAATCCTTGTTAAAGAACTAGAAAGTACTAGAAGTATACTTTCAGGTAAATATGGATCTGTTGATATAGATATGGCTACTGGTGAGGTAAAAGAAATAAAAGAAGATGAGACTAATAAGAAAAATTAGTATCGGTAGAGACTATAAGAATGATGCGATGCATTATTCTGTTGGGCAAGAAGTTTATGGTGGTCATATTATAGAAAACATAATTGAAGAAAATAATAAGTTTTCAGTTTTTATTAAAAAAAACAATGAACTAATGCCTTGGAAAGATTTTTACAAAACAATGTCTATAGCCATTGAATATGATCTTCAATATTAATGAAAGGTTATTTAGACTTTGTAGTAAAGACAGTTGATGGTAGATATAATAACAAGAAATCCATTGATGGTAAAGAATTGATATTAAATACGGAATTAGAGAATCATAATTACGTTAGCAGAATAGCTGAAGTTGTATATGAGCCGTATAAGAACAAAACAGGTATAAGTGTTGGTGACAAAGTAGTAGTACATCATAATGTTTTTAGGCGCTTTAGAGACATAAGAGGAGAAGAAAAAAACAGTAAGAGTTACTACGGTGATGGAATGTATATTGTTCAACCAAACCAGGTATATGCCTACAAGAAAACAACAACCACATGCTGGGTATCTTGTAAAGGTTTTAACTTAATTAAGCCTATAAAAGAAACTAAAATGTTTTCTAATAATTTCGAGAAACCATTAGTTGGCGTTTTAAAAACTAAAGACCCAGATCTAAATGGTGTAAACGAGGGAGATTTGGTTGGATTCGGTCCAAGCTCTGAATATGAATTTATTATAGGTACTCAAAGATTATATAGAGTACCAACCACTTCAATAACAGTTAAATATGAACGTACAGGAAACGAAGAAGAATATAATCCTAGCTGGACAGAAAGCAGTTGAAGAATTAATAAAAGTAGCTGAAGAAGCTATAGTTGATTCTGGAGACGATTTAACAGCAGATAAACTAAAAAATGCAGCTGCTACTAAAAAACTAGCTATATTTGATGCATTTGAGATATTAAGTAGAATACAAGAAGAAGAGGATTTATTAAACAACAAGCCAAAGGAGCAGATTGAAGAAAAGAGCTTTACTGGTTTTGCTGAAAAAAGATCTAAAAAGAAATGATCTATAAGCAAACGTTGTACAGTGTTATAACGCCTATAAAGAAAAACACTATATCTAGACTAAATAAGTCTAAGAAGTGGTCTTATGGCTATAACAAAGAGCATGATATAATTGTGATAAGTAAGACTGGTCAAATAGGTGAGATATATAGTATAAACAACTTAAGTATAGCCTTACCCAAGCAACCTGCAAAAATAGATAGATCTACTAACAAGTGGAAAGCTAAGGAATATCCTAAAGAACTTAAGTCTGTAGAAAACATATTTGAGTGGAGAGATTATCCTGAGGATTTTCAGAATAAATGGGAACCATATATAGATGAACAATTCAGAAGAAGAGAAGAAGGCCATTGGTTTAATAATAAGGGCTTGGTTACTTACATTACTGGTACTCACTTTATGTACTTGCAGTGGTCCAAGATTGACGTTGGGAAACCTGATTTTAGAGAATCAAACAGATTATTCTACATATTCTGGGAAGCTTGCAAAGCAGACAACAGATGCTACGGCATGTGCTACCTTAAGAATAGAAGATCGGGATTTTCTTTCATGGGTTCCGGCGAGACCGTTAACCAAGCAACAATATCTTCGGATGCTAGATTTGGTATATTGTCCAAATCTGGATCTGATGCAAAGAAGATGTTTACAGATAAAGTTGTACCAATATCGGTCAACTATCCATTCTTCTTTAAACCAATACAAGACGGTATGGACCGTCCAAAAACAGAACTCGCATACAGAATCCCCGCGTCTAGACTTACAAGGAAATCAATACAATCAAAACAGAGTGCAGAAAAACTCGAGGGTCTCGACACAACTATTGACTGGAAAAACACAGGTGACAACTCCTATGATGGTGAAAAACTAAAACTATTAGTACATGATGAGAGCGGAAAGTGGGAGAGACCTGATAACATACTAAATAATTGGCGAGTTACTAAAACCTGTTTAAGACTAGGTAATAGGATTATAGGTAAGTGCATGATGGGATCAACATCAAATGCTTTAGATAAGGGTGGTGCTAATTTTAAGAAATTATTTAATAGCTCTAATACAACCAATAGAAATAGAAATGGACAAACAGCATCTGGCTTATACTCCTTGTTTATACCAATGGAGTGGAACTACGAGGGATTTATAGACGAATATGGATATCCAGTGTTTGATACACCTACAGAAGAAGTTTTAGATATATATGGTGATCCTATAGAAATGGGTGTTGTAGAAAACTGGAATAACGAAGCAGACGGTTTAAGAAGTGATCAAGATGCTTTAAATGAATTCTACAGACAATTCCCAAGAACAGAAGAGCATGCTTTTAGAGACGAGACAAAAAATAGTTTATTTAATCTTGTTAAGATATACGAACAAATTGACTATAATGAAGATCTAAAAAACAGCAATGTTGTAACCACTGGCAGCTTTCAGTGGGCAAATGGTATAAAAGACTCTACAGTTATTTTTACGCCAAATACTAATGGTAGGTTTGCGGTATCTTGGGTTCCAAACTCAAGTTTGCAGAATAGTCAGATACTAAAAAACGGAATTAAATTCCCAGGCAATGATCACATGGGTGCTTTTGGATGTGACAGTTATGACATATCTGGAACGACTGATGGTAGAGGATCAAAAGGAGCTTTACACGGTTTAACTAAGTTTAGTATGGAGGATTCTCCTCCTAACACTTTTTTCTTACAATACGTAGCTAGACCTCAAACAGCTGAGATGTTTTTCGAAGATGTTTTAATGGCCTGTGTATTCTACGGTATGCCTATACTTTGCGAGAATAACAAACCAAGATTGTTATACCACTTCAAGAGAAGAGGTTATAGAGGATACTCTATGAATAGACCTGACAAGTTATGGAACAAGTTGTCTATAACTGAAAAAGAGTTGGGTGGTATACCTAATTCTAGTGAAGACATAAAACAAGCACACGCAGCTGCAATAGAAACTTATATAGACAAATATGTTGGGATAAAGTCTGATGGTCAATATGGTGACATGTATTTTACAGAAACACTAAATGACTGGGCTGGTTTTGACATAAACAAACGAACCAAGTTTGATGCTGCTATTAGCTCCGGTCTAGCTATAATGGCTTGCAATAAAAATCTGTATAGACCTAATCAAAATGTACAAAGACCTAAATTAGATTTAAAAATAGCAAGATACACCAATGATGGTGCATTTTCTAAAATAATATAAAAATAAATATGGCTCAATTACCAATAACAAGTTATTTTCCAAGCCAGATTGCTAGCGATCAGGAGAAGGCATCATTAAAGTACGGTACCCTAATAGGTAGAGCCATAGAGAGCGAGTGGTTCAATTCTGGTAGTGGAGGAAGAGGAAGTAGATTCGAAAGCAATAGAAATAGCTTTCATGGATTAAGACTTTATTCTAGAGGAGAGCAACCTGTTCAAAAATACAAAGACGAATTATCTATAAATGGTGATATGTCTTACTTGAATTTAGATTGGAAACCAGTACCTGTCATCCCAAAATTTGTGGATATAGTAACTAATGGTATATCTGATAGATCGTTTGATATAAAAGCTTATTCACAAGATCCATTTGGAGTAGACAAACGTACTAGATATATGGATTCTATCTTACGGGATATGCAAACAAGAGAACTTACTGAAATGGTTCAAACTAACTTCGGTGTTGACTTGTTCGAAAACAATCCAGAAACCTTACCAAAAAACAAGGAGGAGTTAGATCTTCACATGCAATTAAGCTATAAGCAAAGTGTTGAGTTAGCTGAGGAGCAAGCTATAAATGTATTACTGGAAGGTAATAAATATGATTTAATAAAAAGGAGATGCAACTATGATCTAACCACAATAGGATTAGGAGCAATAAAAAATAGATTCTCAAAATCCGAGGGTGTTAAAGTAGAGTATGTTGATCCAGTTAATCTGGTTTACTCTTATACGGAATCACCTTATTTTGATGATTTATATTATGTTGGTGAAGTAAAGAGCGTGCACATCAACGAATTAAAAAAACAATTTCCTGGCTTAACAGATGAGGACTTGAAGAAGATTGCTGGTCAGTCATATGGTAACAATAATGCTTCTAATAGAAACCTACAGAATTATAGTGAAGATGATGGTAATACCATACAGGTATTGTATTATAACTATAAGACTTATACTAACGAAGTTTATAAAGTAAAAGACACTTCTACAGGAGCTTCTAAATTAATACCAAAAGATGACACTTTCTCTCCACCTCCAGAAATGTATGATCAATTTGGTATAGAAAAATTATCTAGATCAATAGAGGTTTTATATGAAGGCGTTAAGATACTAGGTGGGATGACACTAGAGTGGAAGATAGCTTCTAATATGATAAGACCTAAAAGTGATTTTACTAAGGTTAAGATGAACTATAGTATAGTTGCGCCTAGAATGTATAAGGGTCGCATAGAATCAATTGTAAGCCGTATAACTGGATTTGCTGATATGATACAGCTAACTCATCTTAAACTGCAACAGGTGTTGTCTAGAATGGTTCCTGACGGGGTTTACTTAGATGCAGACGGTTTAGCTGAGATAGATTTAGGTAATGGGACAAATTACAATCCGCAAGAAGCATTAAACATGTTTTTTCAAACAGGTTCTGTTATAGGTAGATCTTTTACGCAGGATGGTGATATGAATCCTGGTAAAATACCTATACAAGAAATAACTAGCGGTTCTGGTGGAAACAAATTATCGGCTCTAATAAGCACATATAATTACTATCTGCAAATGATACGTGATGTAACTGGCTTGAATGAAGCTAGAGATGGAAGTACGCCTGATGCTAGAGCTCTAGTTGGTGTACAAAAAATAGCCGCTGCTAATTCTAATACAGCTACTAGACATATATTAGATGGTAGCTTATTCTTAACATCTGATTTAGCTGAAAATTTATCTCTTAGAATATCTGACATATTAGAATATTCACCAGCAAAAGAAGCTTTCGCACACAAGATAGGTAATCAAAACGTAGCTGTATTAGAGGAGATGAAAGATCTATACTTACACGATTTCGCTATTTTCATAGAACTACAACCTGATGATGAAGAAAAGGCTATACTAGAAAACAACATACAAGCTGCGATATCTTCTGGCTTGATAGATATTGATGATGCTATAGATCTTAGAGAGATAAGAAGCACTAGGTTAGCTAATCAATTATTGAAGATAAGAAGAAAAGCTAAGCAGGAAAGAGATATGCAAATGCAGCAGCAGAACATACAGGCTCAAGCAGATGCTAATGCCCAGGCACAACAGGTTTCTGCTCAAGCAGAGGTTATGAAAAACCAGGCAATAACAGCTCAAAAAGCAGAACTACTAAAATTGCAAGCATCAATAGACTCACAAAAAATGATGCAAGAAATAGCTGCTAAGAAAGAATTAATGCAACTAGAGTTTCAAATGAACATAAGACTAAAGCAAGCAGAGTTTAGTGGAACTAAAAAAAGAGAGTTACTCAAGGAGGACAGAAAAGACGATAGATCTAGAATGGAAGCAACTCAGCAAGGAGAAATAAAATACAGAAACCAAACAAATCAAGTACCAAAGAATTTTGAATCAGCGGGAAATGATATATTAGGTGGTGGATTTAACTTAGATTCCACTAATCCTAGGTAATAATAGTAATAACACTTATATAATATCTTATCATGTCAGAAAAAACACAAGAAGTAACCGAGGTAGTTGAAGAAGCTGCAGCGGAAGTAGGAACTAATCCAATGTCATTTAATGATGGCATTATAAAGGTTGATTTATCAGAACTTAATAAGTCAGAAGATAAAAAAGAACCTGAACAAACACAACAGGAAGTTGTAGAACAACCAAAACCAGAAGTTGTTGAGGAAATAATAGAACAGGTAATGGATACTCCAGCTGAAGAAGCTGTATTACCAGACACTGTTGAATCCGTTATAGAAGAAATAACAGATGAAGAGGTTGTTGAGCAGGTTCAAGACTTAGCAGAAGAAGTTCAAGAAGCGGTAGAGTACGAACAACAAACAGGTGCAGAATTACCTGAAAATATACAGAAAGTTGTTGATTTCATGAATGAAACTAACGGCACTTTAGAAGATTATGTTAAGTTAAATCAAAACTATGATGACCTAAACGAAGATCAACTATTGATGGAGTACTACAATACTACTAAACCTCACCTGGATAGAGAGGATATAGATTTTCTAATGGAAGACAATTTCTCTTATGATGAAGATTTAGATGAAGATGTAGATGTAAGACGAAAGAAAATAGCTAGAAGAGAAGAACTAGCTAAAGCTAAGAGTCATCTAGATGGTTTAAAAAATAATTATTACGAAGAAATAAAAGGTGGTAGTAAGCTGTTACCTGAACAAAAAGAAGCGGTTGATTTTTTCAATCGTTATAAAAAAGAAAACGAAGAAGCTAGTAAAATGGCTGAACATAATGTGTCTACATTTAATAAGAAGACTGAAAATGTATTTTCTAAGGATTTCAAAGGTTTTGAATATTCTGTGGGAGATAAGAAGTTTAGGTTTAAAGTAAACAATGCAGACGAAGTAAAGACTAACCAAAGCGACATTAATAATTTCGTCAAGAAGTTCTTGAATGATAAAAATGAAATGTCAGATGCTAAGGGTTATCATAAGTCTTTATTTACAGCTATGAATCCTGATAAGATTGCACAGCACTTTTACGAGCAAGGAAAAGCCGATGGCGTAAGAGATAGTATAAAGAAATCAAAAAACATTGATATGAGTCCTAGAGGGACGCATGAAGAAGTCAGTGATAATGGTGGATTTAAAGTGCGAGCTATTAGTGATTCTAAAACTTCTAAGTTTGGAATTAAACGAAAAAAATAACTTAAAATTTAAAAATTATGGCTGCAAACGGCTCATTCACGGGTAGTGCTGGCGCATTAGCGCATTTAACACCACGCCCAACACAAACATTATTTAACGACAATTACCTGTCTCTAACGGACATGGATTTTACACAACAATTCTTACCAGAAGTATATGAGAAAGAAGTTGAGCGTTTTGGAAACAGAACAATCTCTGGATTTTTACGTATGGTTGGAGCTGAAATGCCTATGGCATCTGATCAAGTAGTTTGGTCTGAACAAGGTCGACTACACATTGCATATGATAATGCAACAATTACTACAACTACTGCCTTAACTATACCTGCGAATGCTGGTGCCTCTACAAACCTTATTGGACCTGGAGCTACTATTGTTATCGCTAGTGCTGATGGTTTTACAGTAGATAAAGCATACGTGCAAACTGTTACTACAGCTGCAGGTGTTGCTACTATTACTTTCGCTTGTTACGGAGCTACTCAAACCACTGCCATTACAGGTTCTGGTAATGTTAAAGTATTCGTATATGGTTCTGAGTATGCTAAAGGAACTCAAAACGCTGGTACTTCTGTAGATGCTGCTTTCGAGCAATTCAACAATAAGCCAATCATCTTGAGAGACAAGTATTCAGTTAATGGATCTGACACTGCTCAAATTGGGTGGGTTGAAGTTACAACTGAAGCTGGAACATCTGGTTACTTATGGTACTTAAAATCTGAGCATGAAGCTCGTATTCGTTTTGAGGATCAACTAGAAATGTCTATGATTGAAGCTGAACGTACCGCTGCTGGTACTACTATCGTTCCAGGAGCTGGATTTGGTGGTGGAACTGCTATTACTGGTTCTGACGGTTTATTCTCAGCACTAGAAAACAGAGGTTTAGTTTATACTGATGCTGATTTTGATGGCGCTACTGGTTTAGATGATTTCGATCTTATTCTACAGGAACTTGACAAGCAAGGATCTATTGAAGAGAATATGTTATTCTTAGACCGATCTACTTCACTAGGTATCGACAATATGTTAGCTGCACAAAATTCTTACGGAGCAGGAGGTACATCTTACGGTGTATTTGAAAACTCTGAAGATATGGCACTTAACTTAGGTTTCTCTGGTTTCAGACGTGGATCTTACGATTTCTACAAGACTGACTGGAAATACTTAAATGACGCTACAACTCGTGGTTTAGTTGGTGATGTTCAAGGGGTATTAGTACCTGCTGGAACTTCTTCAGTATATGACCAAATGCTAGGGCAGAACATTTCAAGACCTTTCCTACACATTCGTTACAGAGCTTCTGAAGCGGATGATCGTAAGATGAAATCTTGGATTACTGGATCTGTTGGAGGTAATTTTACTTCTGATGAAGATGCAATGAACGTTCATTTCTTATCTGAGAGATGTTTATGTGTTCAAGCTGCTAACAACTTTATCTTGTTCAAAGATTTAGCTGCATAGTTAATTATTTATAATAATTACCCCTGTTGAATATACGGGGGTGGTTATTATTTTTTTGTGACATTAGCTAGCTATATATATAGTAACAGGCTATTGTCAATTTTTTAATAACATTTATATTTTATCATATTATGGCTAACAAGAAAGCTACAGCAAAAAAAGTTGAGGTTGCTCCTCAGGAATTAGAACAAGTAAGTACACCTATACAGGTGAAAAAGACATTAAAACCAACATGGGAATACAAGGTTAGGACATACTACCTTAAGACCGGTAAATCACCATTGGTATATACTATACCTTCTAGGCATAGTCAAAAGAAACCTTTATTATATTTTGATGAAAAAAAAGGTTACCAAAGAGAACTCAGGTATGCAACAAATCATGCCTCACCATTTGTTGATGAGCAGGAAGGACCTGTTACACTTGGTAGAATAATTTTGAGAGATGGACTTATTACAGTAAGAAAAGAAGATGTTTGTTTACAAAAACTTCTATCATTATACCACCCTTTCTTGAATAAGATATATTCAGAACACAATCCAGTCAAAGATTCTAAGAATGAACTTTATTGGATAGAGCTAGAGCTTGAAGCTTTAAATACAGCTAGATTATTAGAAATAGAACAAGCAGAGGCTATATTAAGAGCTGAATTTGGTAGTTCTGTATCTGATTTATCTTCTAGTGAGCTTAAGAGAGATCTAATGATCTTTGCTAAAAGACAACCGGGTTTATTTATAGAACTTGCTGATGACGAAAATGTACAACTTAGAAACATTGGAGTAAAAGCTACAGAGGCTGGTATACTTAATCTATCAGCTGACCAAAGAACTTTTACATACGGTCAGTCTAGTAGAAAACTAATGACAGTACCATTTGATGAACATCCTTATTCAGCTTTAGCTGCATACTTTAAAACAGATGAAGGAATGGAAGTATATAAGTCAATACTAAAAAAACTTAGATAACAATGTAAAGTAACCGCCTTCGGGCGGTTGCATTTACTTAATACATATATATTATGGCTTTTAGCATGAAAAACAAAGGCTTAGGCGATACAATTGAAGCCATGACTAAAGCTACCGGAATAAAAAAGGTAGTTGAAAAAATAAGCGAAACCACGGGTTTAGACTGTGGATGTAGCAAAAGAAAAGAGTATTTAAATAACAAATTCCCTTATTAATTATGAGCGTAAGCATAGACACCGTATACCAAAGGGTATTAGGAATACTTAACAAAGAACAAAGAGGTTACGTTACACCTCAAGAATTCAATCTATTTGCCAACCAAGCTCAAGGAGATATGTTTGAGCAATATTTTTATGATATAAATCAATTTGGAAGAATACCTGGAAACAGTACAGAGTATTCTGATATGTTAAATTTATTGAATGAAAAAATAAATATATTTGAAACATCACTACAACCCACGCGCACAGCTCAGCATTTCAACGAACCTGTTGACATGTATAGGCTAGGTACGGTTGTTTATAAAAATACTACAACAGATCCTTTTGGTGTAGTTTCCATTGAGCCTATTGAGGCTGAGAGAATACAGGCAAATGACTTCTTGTATATAAATTCTTCACCTTTAACAAAACCAAAAAACATACGACCTGTATTTGTTGCTAATTCAAGCGGCATAAAGATATATGGAGATTTAGAGGTAACATTAGTTAGTCAGGTACTATTTCAGTACATAAAAAAACCAGCAAAAGCCGAATGGGCTTATCAAATGGTATTTGGAGAAGCTCTTTACGATGCTAGTCAATCAGTTGATTTTCAACTACATCCATCTGAAGAAACAGAATTAATTATTAAAATACTGGAAATGGCTGGGTTATTAGTAAAAGACTTAAGCTTATATCAAGTGTTTAATTCAGAAGAACAAGAAGCAATTCAACAAGAAAAATCTTAATATATGGGGCTAATAAATCAAACAGATGAACAATACTACTTAGGGCCTGATGGCGTTTGGGATAGTTGGGATGAGAATTATGGTTCATACCAGTTCACTAGTATAAAAGATATAATAAATAATTTTATAATATCCTATGTTGGAGAAGATAAAATAATAAGCAAGATAAGAAGAACAGATGTTTCTTTTCATGCACAAAGAGGTATACAAGAGTTTAGTTTTGATATATTACCCTCTGTAAAGTCTCAGGAAATCGAGGTTGGCCCAGCATTGAACTTTATACTACCGAAAGACTACGTTAATTACGTTAAGATGGTTTGGGTTGATGGAGGTGGAGTAGAAAGAATAATATACCCTGCTATAAAGACGAGTAATCCATTACCAATACTACAAGATAATAACTATGAATATCTTTTTGATGAGCAGAAAGGTGAGGTTATAACTGCTGATGAATCTGTTACTAGACAAAGGTTCCAAACAACAAACAATAGAAGCAAAAGTGTTGATGGGAATGGTTTTCTTGGTTTAAACCACTTTGGAAGAAGATATGGTTTAGACCCACAGCACGCTCAGACTAATGGTACATTCTATATAGATCCTATATCTAATATAATTTACTTTGACTCTAGCATGGCTGGTAGAATTGTTACACTTAAGTATATATCAGATGGTTTAGGTACAGACGAAGAAATGGTTGTTCACAAATTTGCTGAAGAAGCATTGTACAAGTACATAGCTTACGCTATATTATCCACTAGAGCCAATACACAAGAATACATGGTTGCTAGGTTTAAGAGAGAAATGGTTGCAGCAAGAAGAAATGCCAAGCTAAGACTATCTAATATAAAGATAGAGGAGATGGCGCAAATAATGAGAGGTAAGTCTAAGCAGATAAAACACTAATATTCAATGGCTGAATTAATACACACGTTCAATTCGGGGAGAATGAATAAAGATCTCGACGAGAGATTAGTACCTAATGGAGAGTATAGAGATGCATTAAACCTAGAGTTAGCATCTTCTGACACATCTCAGGTTGGTTCTTTCCAGAATATAAAAGGTAATTTAGAGTTACGTAATAAAACTTACAACCCTAAAACAAAGATATATAACCAATGGTTAAACTCTGAGTATATTACAGCATTGAATTCTCCAGTTTGCATAGGAGCTAAAACAGATGAAAACTCTAATGATGTATATTGGTTCATAGCATCTACTGCAATTAGTGTTATAGCCTATTATAATTCTAAAACAAAGTTAACTACACCATTAATTGTTGACACACAAGGTGTATTAAATTTTAGCTCAAATCACTTAATAACAGGTATTAACGTACTTGAAGGTATGCTTATTTGGACAGATAACCAAACTGAACCAAAAAAAATACTTATAAAAGACTGGAAGAGTTCTACACCTAATTTTGTAACGCATTCACAGATATACAGTAGAAGCTTCATAGAAGATGATATAACGGTAATAAAAAAATATCCACTACAACCACCTGTAGTAACTGCTTATTCTACAAAGCAAGTAAATCCAGATGGAAGTCCTGGAGCAAATGTTGACACAAACGTATTAACCAGTTTTTACGAAACTCCACCAGGTGCACCAGCTGGCACTATTAGACCAAAAGCAATAGGTAGCATAGTTGCTTTAACTTGGTTATCTAACACACCACCTGTTTACGCTGAAGGAGACGTACTTCTGTTAACTAATTCAGGTAATGATCCTTTGGATGTAGATGCTGTTATAAGAGTAAAAGTACAACCTAACCCAACACAGTTAGGTGCTAACGTTGAAGTTCTTTCTATTGGTGTACCACTAGAGGGAATAACACTTACTAATCTTCCATATGATGTAACACTAGAGCAGCAACCACCATTTTTTGAAATGATATTTGCTAGATTTGGTTACAGGTATAAGTATAAAAACAACGAATTATCTGCATTTTCACCCTTTTCAAACATAGCGTTTATACCAGGTGGTTTTGATTACTCTCCAAGTCAAGGTTATAATTTAGGTATGACTAACAACATAAGACAGTTAACTATATCTAATTTTGTACCTAATACAACTTTGTATCCAGACGTGGTCGCTGTTGACATACTTTATAAAGCTACAAACAACTCTAACGTGTACATAGTAGACACTTTTACGGACGAGGATACAGAGTGGAATTCAATCATAGGCGGTAATCTAGGTTCTTTTGATATAGACAGTGAGATAATAACCTCGGTTGTTCAGTCTAATCAAATACTTAGACCTTATGATAATGTTCCTAGAAAAGCAAAAGCACAAGAGATAACTGCTAATAGATTACTTTTTGGTAATTATACTCAAAATTTTAACTTATTGAACAATGACGGTTCTAAATTTAAAACCAACATAGGTGTTACTACAAGTTCACTACTTGTAAGCGCTGGTCTAGATGAGTTTGGTAATGCTGAAGGCATTAGTATAGACGGAGAGCAGGTTGCTGAATCTGTTAAATCTATAAGAACTTATCAAGTTGGAGTAGCTTATATGGATAAATACGGTAGGACAACACCTGTTTTTACTAGTAATACGGCATCTGTAACCGTTTTAAAAGAAGAAGCTGCTGGTTCTACTAAATTAATCGCTACATTAAATGGTAATGGTAATAATCCGACTTTAATACCATATTATGAGCAGAATAAGCAATTCCCTTACTTTAAGTACTACGTAAAAGAAACATCGCGTGAATACTATAATTTATCATTGGATAGGTTTTACAATGCAGAAGATGGTAATCTTTGGTTATCTTTTCCATCTGCAGAAAGAAATAAGGTTGATGAAGACACATTCTTAATACTAAAAAAAGGTCATGATAACTTCACTCCTGTAACTGAAACAGCTAGATATAAAGTTATAGCTATAGAAAACGAAGCCCCAACATACTTAAAAGAAACTAAACTATCAATGGGTACAATGAGTACTCAGTTTGGTGTTGTAGGATTTCCTATAGAAGGTGTTAATGAAGTTGCTGTAACTAAAAGTGCTTTCGATGCTCAATTTGGACAGCAAGCTAGAGAGACTTCAGGTTTATTGATGAGGGTAAAAACTGGTGGTAATGCTAGTAATTACTATGAAATATCTACATTTGGATTAGACGCATCTAACGCTAATGTCCAAATAACTGTTGCTGGCGCATTTGGACCAGACATGAACTTCACATCTACAGAACCTTATAGTCAGCAAAATGCAGTACCCGGTCTATCACTTGAGTTGATTAAAGTAGAAACTAAAAACAAACCGGAGTTTACTGGTAGATTTTTTGTGAAAGTGTTTCAAGACGACGTTTTACGTAGAGAGATATCAAGTGCATCAGCTAATGTAAATAGAACTTATGTTAGAAAAGCACTAGGATTTTTGTACTGGAAAACCGGTTATAACGGTACCAGGACTTTTTGGCGCAATAGTTGGAGAACACCTGATGCACAAAATTCAGCACAGAGATTGTTTTTAGATCAATCATCTTTTGGTAATGGTCCAGTTACAGGAAAAGCTATAGGGATACAACCAAATACAATGGAAATAAGTTGGAGTGGTGGTTATGGTATTTACTCGGGAGCCGGCCAGGAGGGTGCTGATCCACAATGGGGTGGTATAGCGACAGCAAATCCACCACTACTTGAGCAGCTGGATAATATTGGTACGCTTTTTAGATTCATAGATACTGGTAACGGAAAAGAGGATCCAGAAGGTACTATATACCAGGTAACAGCTTCTAGTGACAGAAAAACATATACCTACAACTTCGATAATGGTGTTGGTTTGTATGATCCTGAAGATGGAACTAACCAGATAACAAGGTGGACAATAACATATAATGTTTTGGATAGCTGGGAAAGTGTTCAATGGAATCCTATTAATAGCCCAGGCGGAATATCTCAATGGTCTTCTGGAACATCTGATTATAGTAACTCTTATATAGGTATAGAATTCATAGAACCTTTAGACACTGATGAATCTTTTACCACTAACAATCCAGCTATATTTGAAACAGAGCCAAAAGAGGCAGCTGAATTAGATATATATTGGGAAGTACCTAAGATCTACAATAGTAGTACTGATGCAAGCACTCCACACACTTTAGATTTCTTTAATTGCTATTCATTTGGTAATGGTGTTGAATCTGACCGAATTAGAGACGATTTTAATCAACCTACAATTAACAATGGTGTTAAAGCCTCTGCCACTTTAGACGAGCCATACAAGGAGGAGCACCGTAGCAATGGTATAATATTTTCACAGATATTCAATTCTATATCAGGAACAAATAACTTAAACCAGTTTATACAAGCAGAAGGAATAACTAAAGATGTTAACCCAGAATACGGTAGTATACAAAAACTACACACTAGAGATACTGACTTGATAACGCTTTGCGAAAAGAAGTCTATGAAGATACTCGCTAACAAGAATGCTTTGTTCAACGCAGACGGTAATACAAACCTAACATCGAACCAAGCTGTACTTGGAAGCACTTTAACGTTTCAAGGTGAATTTGGTATAGCTACTAATCCAGAGTCATTTGCTGAGTTTGGTTTTAGAATTTATTTTACAGATGCAAATAGAGGTTCTGTTATAAGACTTTCTAGAGATGGTATTACTGATTTATCTAACTATGGAATGCACTCTTTTTTCTCAGACAATCTACCTTTAAATAACAATGTAATAGGTACTTGGGATACTGACAAGAGAAACTATAATATAACTTTAAATTCTTTAACACCTTATTGGCAACAAACACTAGGTGCAGGTAGTTTTGATAGACTAAACAAGCATGCTCTATGCGATCAATTTGTAAACTCTCTCCCAACAACAAGTACAACTATTTCATATAAAGAAGCAGTAAATGGTTTCACATCTAGAAAAGTCTACATGCCTGAAGCTGGAGCTTATCTAGATAACTCTTATTATACATTCAAGAATGGTAGGATATGGGAACATGGTGTAAACGAAAAGCGAAATACTTTTTACAATATAGGGCCTGATACTGTTAGTAGCACATTAAAAGATGGTAATCCTTATTACGAAAGTTCATTTAACACTATATTCAACGAAAGTTCAGAGGCTGTTAAAGGTTTCAAAACACTAAACTACAGCGGAACTAAATCAAAAGAATATACGTATACGATAGGAGCATCTATTACTGGCAGAAGATATTCACTAGCTGAAATACAGGCAAATAACTTAATACCCACTGCCTCATCAGAGACAGATGGTTGGTATGTGAATTCTATATTGACTGATCTTCAAGAAGGTGAAATTAAAGAGTTCGTAGAAAAAGAAGGTAAATACTTCAACTACATAAAGGGTATGCCTACTTTCTTTACAACAAATTGTAACACAAATGTTGATTCTAGTGAATTCAATGTACAAGGTATCGGTAGAGCTACTACTATAGAGGCGCCAGGTGTATCACAATACAATGTTACAAATGAGGTTAATCCTGATTGCTCTACTAACATATCGCCTCCTGTAATATATAATCAGAATTTTGAGGTTGTTGAAGATACAGCAGGTACATTTACTATTGCACAGTCTAACACGTGTAGCTCAGCTATAACCTTTGAACTAGGAACAGACTCGACAACTAGCGGTGTATTTGTATTTAATGCTGCTGGTAGTTTTACTTTTAACCCAGATGCAGACTACAACGGTTCTGCTGGTTCATTTACTGTTAGAGCTTGTTGTGGTGATGTTTGCAGCAACTACGCTGTAATGAGTATAATTGTAACACCTGTGGCTGATAGCCCTTACTTTTCAAGCAATCCAGCTCTACCTTTAAACAACTTAGTAAACGGAGACACTTGGGCTTATCCAAATATTACTTTACTTGATAATGACCACCTTTCTAGTCAACTAGTTATAAACCCCGTTGTTGGCATGCCTTCATGGATGGCTCAGCCTACACCAAAGAATGACGGAACTGACGAGTGGGAAATAGCTACAAGCACAGTAAGTGGCGGAGCTAGTGGCATAAGTTTCACAATGTTTGTGAAAGATCCTGACGGTAACCTAGGTGAACAAACCATTACAGGTTCCGTAATAGACGTAGCTGTACCGGATACTTCAAAGTTTTTCATTAAAACATGGACCAGTGTTGGACCTGCTGAGACTATTAATATAGAGCCAGAGAGTTCTGCTCAGAATGCAAAATGCTTGATAGATGGTTTCTATGAAGGTCAAGATCAAAACTATAATTTAATGTCTAATACCAGCGTGTCATTTAAGTACTTTTTAGAAGACGATCTTCAAGTTGGCACTCAAATGTACAATAGCTCAACAAACGCTCCAATAGCTTCAGCGGGTGTGTATTTGTTTGCGAATGGGCAATCAGTTTTGACTGCGCAGTTTGGACACTCTGGACTAGATCCAACTAACTCTGAAACCGTACCTACTACGTACTTTATGATGGTTTTAAATAGTTCTGGTATAATAATAAACTATGTTCAATATAGCCAATTAGCTGCATGTGAAGATCCATGTACCTACTGGCCTACTTCAGAGTCAGGGTCTAGCGATGGTTATCGTGTTGAAGAAGGATACATAAATAATGTAACCAACGCTTCTATTAATTTCTCTGAGTATGGTAATTACACGTCAGCATTTTGCCAAGCATACAACGCCATGTTAGCTTGGGAGGCTGATTCTAGACCCGTTTGTACCACTACAATTAACAATAGTTGTAAGAGTCGTCAAAAATTAGTGTCGAGGATTTATTGGCTAGACAATGGCTGTAACCCAGGAGCAAGTCCATTTGATTTCAATGTAGGTGATAAACTTTTTGAGAGAGGCCTTTTTAATCCTGAAGTAAGTGATTATTTCTATCACCCAGTAGTTAACCGTAGATTTATGACTGATACACTGCCATATAGCTCTGAATTTTGGAGAACTCTAGGATCTGGGTATAGTACACCACGTGTGCTAATAGAAACTAATAGCCTTGGAGTGTGTACAAGAAAGGAATTATTTTCAGACACTAACTGGGATTACACCGCCTGCCCATAACCTTAAACAAAATAATTACTATGGCTTTTCAAAACTTTACAGTAAATGTAGTTAGTTTTCCTGCGACAACGGGATTGGACTGGACTAATTCGTATTCTCAAATAACACTAACAATAACACCTGATACGGGTTACTCTGTAGATGCTAATAATTTTTCTCCAATAGCACCTCTACCTACCTATGTTAATAGTGTTACTTTCACGCAAAACGGTACTAATATAGATTGCATCATAGTCTATACTTCACCTAGTATAATGCCTGCCGCAGATGTGTTAATAGCATTATGTATACAAGGCTTTGCTTCTGAAGCTCCTATAGTAATAGGTGGTACACTGAAAAGTGGTGGTATAACTAATGTGTCTACACCATCTGCCGGTGATTTACCTAGTAACTTTAGTGGAAGTGGTAAGTGGGATTCCTCATTAACGGTTTTTACACAGGCGGTAGTGGCTTCAACTGGTTATTATTTTAAAACAAAACCAGTATTATCAATAAGCAAAGGAAATAGATCAGAGTATACAGTAACTAGCATTGAAACACTTGATCCTAAAAAGAGGTTAATACAAGTTGTTTTTTCTGTTTCTTATAAGTTCCCTGTAAACGATGTTTCAGGAAATGAATTTGTATTAATAGCTAACGCTATCCAGTACTACAATCCTCTTGTTAAAATAACAGCGTATAAATTTAACACAGGTACAGTTGTAAACGCCGGAGGTGATACTAGAAATTTTACTATATACGGAATAACAGGTGCTAATTGGGCTTTAATAGGCTCATATGTTCCAGGCAATGTTATTGTAGTTAACGCATCAGGTGTAATAGATGGAACAGGTAAAGCTGTGGTCAGCGTTATATTTCCTGCAACTACAAATGTAGATAGAACATACACTTTCACACTAACTGGAGATTTAGCAACTAGCTTCAATACTGCTAATGGGCAAACATCTACACCGTCTGTGATTCAATATATACAATCAAGTTTATCACTTGCGTTTACAAGCACAAATGCCGCCGTTACTCCCGGCTCTCCTGTTATTAGGTACTTCTTACCTTACACTTCAACTTCTACAGTAGAATATACAGTGACAGCAACTTCTAGCCAAACAATTACTGTAGCAAATAATCCACCACCAGCTATTCTATGGACAGGTCAAGATGGAGTTTCACCGGAATATATAATTGAGGTTTTAAGTCAAGATTTTGTAGTAAACAATTTGTCTTCTCCTTCAACACTGACAGCTAACGTGGTTGTAAGGGTGTTTAATGCGGGAGCTGTTTCCAAAGCTAGCGTACTTGATTTAGATAATGTATTGATTTAATAAATAATAAAACATGGATGAAATAATATTAACATTCCCACAGCCAATAAACGTATCTGTACAGGTAGGTGATACCGCGTATTACACTAACGACATAAATGGTGTAGATATAGCAATAATAGGACGTATAACCGCTATAACAACATACACAGTTACAGCGGATATAGATCCCTACCAGATAAGACCTACGTTAAGTAGTTTTATATTGTTTAGTAAAACAGCAGATGTTAATACTAGTGGGCTAAAAGGCTATTACGCCGAGGCACAGATTAAAAATGATTCAATCGAATATGCTGAATTATTCCTTGTTGGATCTGAAATATTTGAGAGTAGCAAATAATGTGTGATAATAAACTATAAAACAATATAATAATGGTAGGAGCAATAATGGGAGCTGTAGGAGGAGTAACGCAGATAGCGGGAGGACTCATAGGTGCAGGTAAAAGAAAAAGAGAAGCTAGAAGTGCATCGAAAGAAATGGAGATGAGAAAAGCAACCTATGCAGGTGCTGATACGTCTAACGTATATTCTAACATGGAAAATACCATGGAAGATCTAACTGTTAATACACAGGCAGCAGACTTTCAAGCACAACAACAACAAGCTGGTTTATCCAATATAATGGGTCAAATGCAAGGTGCCGCTGGAGGATCAGGTATAGCGTCTCTAGCTCAATCAATGGCTAATCAACAGAATCAAAACTTACAAGTAGCGTCAGCAGATATAGGTAGACAGGAGCAGTCTAATCAAAGAGCAGAAAGACAGCAGGCTGGTAACTTACAGTTATACGAAGCAAAAGGTGAATTAATATCAAGAGATGCTGAGTCTGAAAAAAATGAAACACTACTAGGTATGGCACAACAGAGAAGTGCAGCGGCTAACGAAGCTGTTCAAGCTGGTAAGGATTCCATAATGAGTGGTATTGGCTCTTTAGCTGGTGCTGCAGCTGGTGGAGTTGGCGGTGGACAAGGAGGTTTCTTACAAAACCTAGGTATGCCAACTAGATAATAGTAATAAAATACATTATGATAAATAGAGAATTAATACGAGGAGAAAAGATACGCAGGAACTCACAGAGGTTCTCTGATCCATCGAAAAAACTAATGGAAGGTATACAATCATCTGCTGCGCTGATGGCTCCAGATATAGCTATGAGAAGCGCTAAGAAAGCTGCGGCTAATCAAAGAATATCGACATATGTAAATCAACTAAGCTCCGATGTAGATTTAACTGAATTAACATCAGAGCAACAGGAAGGTGTTAGCACGTTCTTAGTTGAGGGTAGAAACGAATATGCTGAGGCTGCTAATGCTTTATCTAAGATAGACGATTACTCATCTCCATTATATATGGAGTACAAAGGAACTTTAGATAGAGTTAATAGGTCTTTTAAGAGTTTAGCTGATCAAATAAACAACTACAAGAACGACAAGATAGCTTATCTAAAAGATCATGACGAGAGTCTGATATCGGATGGAAACACAGCCAGTGATATGGAAGAGTCTTCTAAGATGTATACGAATGAAGCACAGTTAGGTGTTGGGCAAGGAGGTCAATTAGTTTTTTGGAACGAAGAAAACGCTAAATACACTAGTTATGGTGACATGCCAAAAGCTTTTCTAAAAGACTTTTCTTCAGCTGATCAAATAATACAATTGAACGAACAACTATATAATAAAGGACAAGCACTTACAGGTTCTACTGAAACTTTAACGCGTCAAAAACTGCGAAACATGGTTTCTAAGGGTGGTAGAGACACTTTACTGTCATTGGCTTCTGATGATTTCATAATAGAAGGAGGTTTAGGTTTACAAGATCCAGCTCTTTTTGAGGTTGGAAATGATGATCAACTTAGAGAGGCAGTGATAGACGGTTACATGAATGTCTTATCTGAGTCAGCAAAATCAGGTCAAGCTGAAAAACAACCTAAATCAGGTGGTCGTGGTGGAGGATTTAACGGAGCTCTTAAAGATGAAATAAGTGTATCTGGCTCATTAGTCCAAGGCGCATATGATTTCTCAAATATGACACCAGCTACTTCGTCTCTCAAGGAAATGGTTAATACGTTGAATACTATAAACCCTAGTAGACCAGGTGACTATATAACTAAAGACGATGTGTATAGCATGTTCTTAGAGACGTACGAAATGGATGACGAACCGGAAAGCTTAGCTGCTTTTAAAAGAAACTATGGTGATAGCGATATTTTCGTAGCTTCAGGTGATGATGTAGTAGGTATACCAATGGATATAAGTGATCCTAGGGATTTACACAAACTATACATACAAAGTACAAACCTAAGTGAGAAGGCTAAGAACCACTTCATAGGTAGATATGGAAACAAAGAAGTTGAAAACAAAACAGTTACCAGTAAAGGACCAACAGCCGAGGAATTAATACAAAAATATAGAAATTAAATGGACGAATTAAATGATATTGTTCAAAATATGATTGACGCAGGTGAGTCAGAGCAGAACATTAAAACAGTAATAGAAGGCTATAAGCCGCAAGAAGGACCAATGACTATGGATGAGTTGGAGAGAAGAGCGGGAAAGCCACAAGACTCTGTAAGTGCGGATCCAACTGCGGAGTCAAAAAGTATGGGTTCAACATTGGAAGAACCTTTATCGGCTTGGCAATCTATTAAAAACTCATTCTCAAACCTAGGTGAGCAGATAGGAGATGTAAAAGAGTTTTGGTTTGATGATGATGGTGCATCCTCTTCATTAGATGTAGCAACTAATGCTGTTTACAGTATGGTGTTTGGCCAAGAAGCTGTAGATGAATGGGTAAACGAACATGATCCAAATGACACATTTAGTGTTAGAGGGCTAGGTACTGAGGCAACTTTAAAAAACATAGAAAAATATAGAGAAGAAAAACTAAAATCTAAACGAACCGTAGGTATAATAGATAGTGTACAAGAAGGTGATATTGGTGGTATTTTAGCTGGTAGTATAAACGCTGTGACTAGTATGCTTGGTAGTGTAGCTTACGGTGCTGGTACTTTGATGACTGGTTTTTTCATGGATTACGCTGCTGAGAACTATGTTTCATTTAACGAAATGAAAGCTGAGAATGTAGGTTTAAGTTTAGATGAGCTAATAAAGTCCGGACAAGCTGATACAGCTATTCCAGTTGGTATGGCAGCGGTTTCTCAAGGTCTAGAAGCGTTCGGTATTGGAACTGTCCTAAAAGCTGCGAAAGGAGCTACTAAGGGAGCCGCCGGCGGAGGATCAACCGGATTACTAGGCATGGGTAGTAAATATCTTGCTGAAAAGATAATATATAACAAGAGCGCTAGAGCAACAATGAACGTTCTTTCCACTGGTTTAACAGAAATGTCTACTGAAATACTACAACATGCTGCAGATGAAGTAAACAAGGAGTATGGTAGAGTTTCTGGAACAGAAGAAGAGGCTAATGCTGGTAAAGCATTTATAGATGCTGTAACTAGTCAAGAAGGCTGGGAAGCAGGTATACAAGGTTTTATAGGTGGTGGTGGTATGGTTGGTGGTACTTACTCCGCTAAAGCATTGAATAGTATAAGGACTGTAGTAGATGGCGAAGCTATAGAGACAAATATAAACGAGTTGTCAGGTCTTAGAAGACAAATGAAACAAGCTACTGACTCAACCGTAATACGTGGTTTACAGAGCAAGATAGACGCTAAAGAATCCGAAATATCAGCTTCTATAGTTAATGGTAATGAAATATACGAGAGTTTAGATCCAGCACAAGTTAAGGAGATAGATAATCTTACAGATCTAGCTGACGCATCTGCTTTTAATATAACTGAACTTAACAAGAAGTTAAGAAGAGGTGATATATCTGAATCTCAATACGAGTCCGCTAAAGAAGGTTTTACTATAGAGTACGACTCAGCTAAGTCTAAACTAGTTGAGATGAGGCTAGGCGAAAATATAGAATTTGCAAGAAAAGAAGCTGGTAAAAGAGGTTTAGAAGTTGAGGTTTTCGAAACTACAGCTGAAACAGAACAAGCCCTGGAAGCTACCAATGTAAAAGAAGAAGGTAAACAAGAGTTTAGAGACTCTAAGAACAACATAGCTGGTTTTGCTGTTGGTAGAAAGATATTTATAAACAAAGAAGTTGCTAGAAACACAGGTGCAATAAATGTTGGTAGTCATGAGCTATTACACCCTATACTTAAGGTAATGGTTGGCGACACAGAGGCTCAAGGTAAAATAGTTAAACAGTTTAGAAAAGCAATGACAACGACACAAAGGAGAGTTGTTGATAAGCAAATGCGAGACAGAGGGTACACTTCAACTAGTCAAGTAGCTACAGAATACATAAATGTATTTTCAGACGCTTTAGCTAAAGGTCAAATAAACTATGACAAAACATCTATGGAAAAGATAGGTGGAGCTATTGTAGGTTTGTTTAAGCCTAAGGGTTTTGAAAATATATCTTTTGAGAACGGTCAAGATGTTTACAACTTCATGAAGGAGTATGACAAGAGTGGTAAGAAGGGGAAACTAACCAAAGCGGCTAAAAAAGCAATAGATAGTGAAGGTAAGATGATGAACACACCAGTGCAGAATCTATCAAAAGATGGTGATATAAAGAAAAGTCAATCAAAACCCGATGTATCGTTTTCTAAAAATAAGGTAGCAGACCTAGAACAAGAACTAGAAACTCTAGAAGATCTAGAATACGAGTTAGATCAAGATGATTTTATAAATCTAAAGTCTAATCTAGAACTTAAGATACAAATGGCTAAGAAAAGCCAAGCTAAATCTGCTGAGGAAGGGCCTAAAAAGGCAGATAAAGACACTAAGAAAAAAGAAGATAAAGAAGGTAAGAAGAAAGACAAAAAAGAGAAAAAGAAAAAGAAAGAAGCAAATAAGCTAGCCGGTAAGTACAAGGAGGGAAATATAACAGCAGCTGAAGAAGCAGAGCTAGTTAAGCAATACCAAGCAATAGCTGTTGAAGCTCTTGGCTACAAGGAGGTAAAAGGAAGTATAACTAGAGCTGAAGCTGTTTCTTTTGTCGATCAATTCTTTGAGGGTATACTTAATAGGTACAATCCTTATACATCTAAATTCTCTACATATATAAACAGTAACATAAGACCTAAGAGACAGGCTTTTTATCAGCAGGAGATAGGTGATGGTTACTTAAGTAGAATTGACGATCCAGAATACAAGAAGCAAATAGCTAATCAAGAGGTTGAAAGAACTACGGCTGTATCTGCTGAAAATGAAAAGAAACTCATTGACGTGAGAGATAGTAGGTACGTTAAAGATAAAATGACAGATATAGAAAATGCTGTCGACGTTAAACCAGAAGAGTTTTCTTTCTACACATTTAAGGTTGTTGCTGATAAGTTTGCTGGTAAAGTTGCTCAGATAATATTTGGTATACCATTGAATAAGATAGAAAACCCTCAAGCTAATTTAACATACGCTAAAAATTGGGTTGATGGATATCCTGAAAAATCTGAAGCTGGTCGTATACAGGATCTGTTTAGAACATCTCAAGAGGCAAAAAACTTTATAAAAACACTACCTGAATTCAATATAGCTGGTAATGAGGTTAATGTTAACGAGACAGGTGAGATAATAGATGTTTCAGTTACTGCTAAAGGTTATTCTCTTAATACACCTGGTCTATTATTGAAATTGCTATATGAACCATACATAGATAAAAGATCTAAGAGTGATGATGTTTATAAAAAAAAGAAATCTATAACTTCACCCAAGGGTAGAAGTAAAGGTGCTACTTCTCAAACAGCTGTTGTAAGACTTAAGCCTCAATTCAGAGGTAGGATAACACCAGACGCTGTACTAGAGCTTCAAGAGGCTATGGGTATAACGCCTAAGAATCAACTTAACAATTATGATAGAAAAATAGGTCAGCTTCTTAAAGGCGCAGCTAAACTATACGGTACTAAAGTTGCCAATGTCGTTGTTAGAGATAAGATTAATAAAATGGATATCAAGACTGCAAAGTCTAAAACTCAAATATTAGCTGATGTTGGAGCTGGTAAAAGTGATATACAGTTTTCTAAGAAGATACGAAAAGAATACACTTCTATATTAGAGAAGAATAGACCTGAACTAGACAGTAAAGTAATAGACGAGCAAATAAGTTCTGTGTTTAACTGGGTTGATTCACTTAAATTAAAAGATAGTCAAAAATCTAAGTATAAGAAAGTTGCACTTTATTACATAGCTAAGAGTAACGTTATATTTCCAGAAGATGCCGCAAAAGTACGTGAAGCTATACGTGTAGCTAGTATGAAGGGCTTAGACCCAATGAGTGTTGAAAATCCTAATACTTTAATAGAAAAATTTATAGACGACGTTAAAGAAGCAAGAATAGACCCTAATACTGTTCCAGAGTTGTTTAATAAAAAGTCTCTACCAGAAGGTGTTGAAACTTTTAACATATATCCAGATGATCAAGGTCAATTAGCGGCTAGAAAAATACTGGAAAACCACTGGGGAAAAGAGTCTAATCCATGGTGTGTATTATATGCTGAAAGAGCTTTTACTGAAGATCAAGTAAGAAGAGGGATAAACCTACAAGAACAAAAAGGAGAAGCTAACTCAATGCCCGTGGGTGTTAAGGAACAAGTAACTAGCGTTAGAACAGTTATTGGTGGTATAACAACCGAAAGAAACCTTAATCCTGATATACGTGTTCTAGTTGCCCCTGGCAAAGTGGATTATAAAGATGTAAGAGGAAATTTTGATATCAATAACACTAAAGGCTGGTTTAGAAAAGCGTATGAGGATAGCGATTTCTTAGGTAGCGTTATGGTTAGAGGCGAAAACGGTATGATGGTGGAGAAAGAAACATATTTAGATACGTATTTTCTTCCAAAAAACCCAAACATAACTGAAAGTGAGTTCTATGATGGTAAATCTAAAGGAGGTACTGTATATATAGAGGAAAAACCAGCTGGAAAACCTGGGTTAACTAAGCAATCAAAAAAAGACTGGAAAGGTTACGGTGAGTTTGACACAGGTCAATACAACACACCTACGCAGCCTAGAGGTTATGAAATAGCTTTTAAGAATGGTAGGTTGCTTTCTCTTAAAAACCTTGGTAACAAAGACACTACAGCTCAACCTCAATGGTGGGACAGAAACGATAAACCAACAAAAGACCTAGCGATAGTAGTCCCTAGAGATGAAGACGGTGAGATAAACGGTAACTATACCGTTATGAATACCGAAACTGGTAAAACTTCTGAGATTAATTTTTCTAAGACAAACAAAGTTGATTTATCACTAGATAATCGCATTGATAATACTACTTTTGATCTTTCACAAGATAATTTTGCTAAAGCATTAGATGCAGAGCAGGAGATATCGTTTAGCAGGAATCCAAGCAAAGCATTCAATGATATAATAGAAGATGTTACAGGCATAGGTTCTAAGAAAAAGTATTCATACGCCAAGGGTAAAGTTAGAGGTGATAAGAAAGGCAGGTTTAAGTTTTTTATACCACCTTCAGCAGATGATTTCGCTGGGCTGTTATACAAGCTAACAGGTAAGGGTAAACAAGGTGAAATGCACAGGGCTTTTTATAAAGAAAAGCTATTTGATCCGTTTGCTAAAGGTATCAGGGATTTTGAAGCATATAAAGAGAAAGTTTCTAAAACTATATCAACTCTAAAGAAAAAGATAAAGAATGTCCCTAAAGGTCTTGGTAAAGTTAATGAGACTGGCTTTACTAATGATGTAGCTGTTAGAGTTTATCTTTGGAACTTAATGGGTACTGAAATACCAGGCATGTCTAAAGGTGATCAAAAAGCATTAGTCGCTATAATTGAAGCAAACCCAGATTTAAAAAAGTTTGCTACTCAAGTCAAGGTGATATTAGGTGGTACGTATCCTGACCCTAAAGGAGATTGGTTAGCTGGTACTCTTACCACTGACGTAATAAACATGATAAATACCACAAAAAGAGAAGAGTTTCTTAAAGAGTGGCAAGATAATGTAGATATTATATTCCAGGACAAGAATATGAATAAGCTTAGAGCTGCTTTTGGAGATAACTATGTTGAAGCAATGGAAGATATGCTTTATAGAATGAAGTCTGGTAGAAATAGACCTAATGGATCAAATAAACTCACTAATAAGTTTATGAACTGGATAAATGACTCTGTTGGTACTATAATGTTTTTTAACACTAGATCAGCATTACTACAAACTTTATCCATAGTTAACTTCGTTAACTGGACAGACAATAGTCCTATAAAAGCCGCTAAAGCTTTTGCAAATCAAAAACAGTTTTGGGCTGATTTCTCTATGTTGTTCAATAGTGATTTTCTAAAACAAAGAAGATCTGGTTTGAAGAATGATATAAATGCAGATGAAATAGCAAGTGCTGCTGCCACGGCAACTAACAAATCTAAAGCTGTTCTAGCTGCTATATTGAAGGCCGGTTTCTTACCAACACAAATTGCAGATAGTTTTGCTATTGCAATGGGTGGTTCTTCTTTCATTAGAAATAGAATAAATAAGTACAAGTCTGAAGGTATGAGTGATCTTGAAGCTAAGAAACAAGCTTTCCTTGATTTCCAAGAAACAGCTGAAGAAAACCAACAATCATCTAGACCTGATAGAGTTTCACAACAACAAGCGAGTCCATTAGGGCGCATTATATTAGCTTTCGCGAATACCCCAATGCAATATGCCAGATTAACAAAAAAGTCATTCCTGGACCTTATAAACAGACGTGGGGATCAAAAGACGAACCTCAGTAAGTTGATGTATTATACTTTTGTGCAAAACGCAATATTTTCGGCGTTACAATCGGCTTTGTTTGCAGCTTTCTTTAACGACGAGGGTGATGACGAGTTAGACGATAGAGAGGTAAAAATAGCAAACAGTATGTTAGATACTTTCTTAAGGGGTTCTGGTATATATGGTGCAATACTTTCTACTTCTAAAAATGTTTTGCTTGAAATAAAGAAACAGAACGACTCTGATAGACCAGACTTTACTAAAGCAGCTATAAAAACATTAGATTTATCTCCACCAATGTCTTCCAAGATGAGGAAGCTGATGAGTGCTGCTAGAGCTTTTAGTTATAAAAAGACTAGGGAAAAAATGACTGGTTATGGCTTAGACAATCCAGCTTACTATGCTGGTGGACAAGTTATATCTGCTATAACAAACGTGCCTCTAGATAGAGCTATCAAAAAAGCCGACAACATAAGAGTTGCTATAGATGAAGACACTAAAATGTGGCAGTCAATATCTTTATTATTAGGTTACAGTCAGTGGGATTTAGGTTTAATAAATAAAAAGGAGAAGAAGGGCTTGCTAAATAAGATGAAGATGAAGAAAAGAAAGCTTGGAGGTAGAAAATTAAAGAAAAGACAACTAAAATAATATAAATGAGCATAAGCGAGATTAAACTTTACTTAATAAATGGTGGTACACTAGGTGTAACAACATTCACCGGGATAGAGGACTGGTTGAAGATTTTACTATTACTTATAACCATAGGTTACACTTTGACTAAGTGGCTATCTTTGGGTAATAAAAAAGACAAGGATGAAGCTAACTAACAACTTTGACTCAAGCGAGTTTAAATGCAAGTGTGGCTGTGAAATGACTAGAGATGTTATTGAGAACATGTTTAATTTATCTGACAAGCTACAACTTATAAGAGATGTATATGGTGCTATACACATTAACAGTGCATACCGTTGTAAGAAACATAACTCAAGCATAGGAAGCAAAGACACTAGTCAACATATACTTGGCAAAGCAGCTGATATAACAATAGACAATATGAGCCCAAGCGAAGTAGCTGATGCTGTAGAAAAGTCTATTGCTAAAGACGAAGTGGTTTTTGGAGGCTTAGGTAGATACAATACATTTACTCATGTAGACATTCGAGATAACAAAGCAAGATGGAATAACACTAAAAAATAAATCATGGCATTCAAAATGAATAAGAAGTTAAGTGATGGAGGTCTAGAAAAAACAAACACTAGTGAGTTTGCAGGTTCTTCTGTTGCACAGGGAGAAAATGCTGTAGAATCGAATGATCCTCCTACTAAAGAAGATCCTTCTGTTATAGACAGCATGCTAAGTGGAATAAGTGACAAGCTTCAACATTATTCTAAACCAAAGAACATAGCAAGACTTTTAACTATGGGGCCATTATTAGAAGGTGGTTTATCATTTGCTAAGAATCAAATTGCAGAGAACCTTAATCCAGTAGGTTATGGGAATACCGTAAGTAATAAAAAAAATAAAAATCTTTCAGGTGAAAGTAGATTGTTGAAGGATGTTAATTCAAGACATAAAGGACCTGCCTATAAATTGCTAGATGCATTAGCAGGTAATACACAAGGACGATCTGCTAAGGATAAAGTAGAATCAAGAAGTGATATACCTTTCGTAAAAGAAAGACAGGATCTTTTACAAATGTTGATGAATGATTCTTCACCTAAGGGTGGAAGTATTAGTGAGTCTGAATATAAGCCTTCGTTTGCAGTTAGTGGTCATAAATATTACAACTCTCCTGAGACTGAAGCAAGTATTATGAGGGACCTACAAAATAATCCGGATCTGATGAGTCAGTTTAAAGACAATGGTACCGGAATTAAAACACATACTGGCTATGGAGTAAACGACAATCAATCTGCTGAGGAGCAAGGAAATGTATTGGGTAATTATACAATGACATTGCAAAAAGATAAAGACGGAAGAGAGTATATAGACTATTACGATAAATGGGATTTACAGCCTTACAAACGAAATAAAGGAGCAACAAAAATTACTGATGCCTTACAAAGTATGGCTGGTATAGAGGCTCCAGAAATATATGGAAGGATATATCTTGATCAGATAAATAAAAATAAAAAACAAAAATAGTATGAGAACAAAAGGAACAGGTCCTCAAGGACTAGGAGTGAAAGGAAATAATGGATACCATATAGGATCACCAGCTAAGTTCACGGCTCACAAAATGCATAGCAAGTCTGGTAATACAGTAACAGCTGACACTAATAAAGAGCATTTAGATTTAAAGAAAAAGGACTATACGCATACTTCTCCTGCTAAATGCTGGAAAGGTTACGAAAGGGTACCAGGGACTAAGAAGAATGCAAAAGGAAGTTGTAAGAAAAAATAATAGCTATGATTAAAAAGATTAAAAAACATTGGAATAAGTTGATGTATTGGCTTATGTTTAAGAAATATCATTAATAAAAAAAACGCCAGTAAAATTAATTACTGGCGTTTTTTTATTTTAATATACTACTTATCCATCACAAGCTGTACATTCTTCTTGCATTGCACTTGCGGCAATATCACCTCGCAATACAGATTCTGTCCGCGTATAGTATAAGGTTTTAATACCTTTTTTCCACGCTTCCATGTGTACTTTGTTAATCCATTTAGGTGTTGCTACCGCAGGAAAAGCTAAGTTTAAGCTAACAGATTGATCTATATACTGCTGTCTTAGTCCGGCCTGGGTAACGAGTTCCAACTGGTTGATCTCTTTAAATGTTTTAAAAACTTCTTTGGCAGGTATGTCATGATCACCAACGGTAATATTATCCAACTCGTCAATATCCTGAATTGAACCATGGTCAGCCAGTATTTTATTCCACGTTTTTTCATTGTTTAAATTATGTTTAATTAATAGTTTAACAAGCGTAGGATTCTTTCTAATGAAAGTACCTTTAGCACTGTTCTCTGTAAATACATTAGCAGCCCAAGGCTCTATTCCGGGAGAGACATTGCCAGATAGTTTGCTATTAGAAACGGTAGGAGCAACAGCACGGAGATGAGTGTTACGCATACCAGTTCCAACACACCATAATGGTTCTCCATAAATTTCTGCAAGATCCATAGATGCTCTTTCGCTTTCAATTTTAATCTGCGAAAATATTTTCCTAGTCTCAAACTGAGAGAGTAAGCCTTCGAAAGGAATTCCTTTCTCTTGGAGATACGTATGCCATCCGAGGACTCCCAAGCCCAATGCTCTCCCTTTCTGCGCAGATCGAATAGCATTCTCGAATCCGCGTAACCCCTTGGCTCTTTGAATAAATTCCTCCATAACTCCATCAAGAAACATCGTAGCGTCATAGATAAGGTTAGTGTCCTTCCATTCTTCATATTTTGCTAAATTTAATGATGATAAGCAACAAACAAAACTGTGGTTTTCATCTGTGTGTAATG
>Ga0208814_1000332_pt1 | contig 31760 bp, 50 predicted proteins | sample MalvirAntarct_55_FD_184253 | JGI IMG/M metagenome (GOLD analysis project Ga0208814, IMG submission 184253) | Marine viral communities from the Global Malaspina Expedition - Malaspina viral metaG Antarct_55 (SPAdes) (version 2) | ecosystem: Environmental > Aquatic > Marine > Oceanic | place...
AAAAACATTTAAATTATTAAATGCAGGTTCTGGTTCTTTTGATTTTCAAGCAGATGGTGCAACTTTTTCAGGACTTGTAACTGCTTCAAAAAATCAAAATGCTACAAGTAGTTTTACCTTTCAAAATACAGATACAACAGGCACAAGTGTAAGAACACATTTAAACGCTACCGCAGGAAATAGGTCAATAAGATTAGAGGCTATCCATAACGACCACAGTTATTTAGTAAGTAGTAATGCAAGAATGTATTTTCAAACTAATGGTGGCTCAAATACCCCTTTATTATTAGATGGAAATAACGCAACTTTTGGAGGAGACATAAATTTAAACAATGGTAATGGTATTTTAATTAAAGATAATGGAGGTGCTTTTAGGGATGTTATTAAATTAGCCACTAATAATCAAATTCAAATTGGTTCGTCTGTTATTGGTGCTGATATAAGGTTTTTAAATACAGGTAATTATACTTTTGAAAACGGTAAAGTAGGAATAGGAACATCTACAATTAATCAAAAATTAGATGTAAACGGTAACATTAACGTTGCTGGTGGTAGTGAGTCTTTTTTAACGTTTAACAATGGAGATGCCAATATAACAATACACAACAATAACGATGGTGGTGTTGGTAGAGACTTATCGTTTAAAATATATAATTCTGTAGGTGGTAACCTAGAAAGAATGCGTATTACTAAAGATGGTAATGTGGGTATCGGAACAACGACACCAAGTGTTAAATTAGAAGTTAATGCTTCTGTTGCTTCAACAGCACCTGAAACTGATACAAATAATTTAGTTTTAATAGAAAATACAAACGCATCAGGAAGTTGTAATATAAGGTTACGAGGTGGAGATGGTGCTACTCGTATAATGTATGGAGAAAATTCAGGTGCTACTGACAAACTATTTATTACACCTAGAGCAAATCAAAACAACCACATATTATTTGACCCAACAGGAAATGTTTCAATAGAAACAGCAGGAAATGGATTGGTTTTAAAATCTCCGAACGGCACACAATACAAAATTACGGTTGCAAATGATGGTACTATAACAAGCACAGCAGTTTAATAAAAATTACTATCTTTGTATTTAATCATAAAATTAATATAATGTCAAAAGAATTAAAAATTTCAGAAACAGAGTTAAAAAGTTTACAAGAGCAGGAACAAAAGAAAGGTGCTATTTTGCACGACTTAGGTTTATTACAAACACAATCACATACACTTTCACATATGTACGCTGAACTTGTAAATGAGCAAGAAAAAAATAAAAAAGAACTTGAAGAAAGTTACGGTAAAATAAACATTAATCTTCAGGATGGTTCTTATGAATTAATAGAAGAAAAAGATGAAGAAAATAAGTAAACACATTTCGTATAAAGAAGCTACTCAGTCTAATTATGCAAGTCAACATAAAATAGCAAACAAGCCAAAAGCTGAAGATGTTAAAAATATGGAGTTACTAGCTGAAAAGGTTTTTGAACCCCTTAGAGAATGGGTAGATTGTCCAATTAGAGTCAATAGTATGTTTAGGTCAGAAGAACTTAATAGTGCCTTAAAAGGCTCGCATACGTCATCTCACTTAAAAGGTCAAGCAATAGACATTACAAGTATGGCTTGTGATAAAGAAGGCTGCAAATCCAATCTTGATATGTTTCATTACATTAAAGATAATTTAGACTTTGACCAGCTTATTTGGGAATTTGGGGCAGAGCCAAGATGGTTGCACGTTTCTTATAAAAATGAAAAAGATAATAGAAAACAAGTTTTAGTAACTAAAAAACAAGGTGTGTATCGCACTTGGTCATAAGTTATGCCAATACCAAAAAAGAAACCAAACGAAAAACAAAGTGCTTTTATGATAAGGTGCGTGCCTCAGTTAATGAAGTACCACGATAAATCACAGGCTATTGCTATTTGTTATAAATCTTATAAAGAAAAATAAAAATGATAGCAGATATAAAATTACTTGCAATAAACCTTAGTGCATTTATTTTTTCAATGACAAATGCAGATACAATCTTAAAAATCATTCTTTTGGTTTTGACTATCGGATATACCCTTCATAAATGGTGGTTGCTTTATAGAAAAAAAGATGAATAAGCCTAAAAAGAAATTTAAAGAAACCAGAGTAGGTCAATTTTTAGCTAATGTTGCTCCTGATTTATTAGGTGCAGCAAGTGATTTATTACCTGATGCTGGTGTTTTAAAGATGGTAGGTAAACTTATTAAAGGCGATAGTGGTATAACACCACAAAATAAAGAAGAAGCCTTAAAGCTGCTTGAAATGGATATTGTAGAAGCACAAGAAATTTCTAAACGATGGACAAGCGATATGTCAAGCGATAGTTGGTTGTCTAAAAACACAAGACCACTTACATTAATATTTCTTACAATATCATCGGTTTTTTTAATTGTGTTAGATTCTTTAAATATAGATTTTGGTGTAAGTAATGAATGGATAGAACTTCTTAAAAGCCTTTTAATTACTGTTTATGTTGCTTACTTTGGTAGCAGAGGAGTTGAAAAATTCAAGTATATATCGCAAAAAAAATAGAATATATTTCAAATATCATTATTTTTATTTTAATAATATTTAATATTTTATTTTTATATTTCTTTAGAATTATATTTATATATTTATATTGGTTAATATATATTTATATGAAGTATTAAAAAAGTTTAAAGTTATTATTTTTATTTTAAATTAAAAAATAAAATGTCTAAAAAAGTTACAAGAAGTAAATTAGTTAAAAAACTTGATGCAGTATTTAGCCAATATATAAGGTTAAAAAATGCTGATGAATTTGGTAATGCAACTTGTTTTACTTGTGGTAAAGTAGACCATTGGAAAAAACTTCAGAACGGACATTTTCAATCACGTAAACACTACTCAACCAGATGGTTGGAATTAAATTGCTCAGTCCAATGTGCTGGGTGCAATGTTTTTAGATATGGAGAACAATTCCTTTTTTCTAAATACTTAGATGAAAAATATGGTGATGGTACTGCTGAAGAATTATATTATAAAGCAAAGGAAACAATTAAGCTTGCGGACTTTGAATTAGAAGAAATGATATTAAAGTATAAAAATTTGGTAGATAGTTTTTAAAAGACTAAATTTGATTTTCTGTTTGTGTTTTAAAAAAGGGTATAATTAATTTTATATCCTTTTTTTTATACAAAAGTTTTTTTTATTAACTTTTTTGTTTATATTTGTTTATTATTAATTTAAAACAAACAGAAATGAAAACACAAAAAGACGATTTAAAACAAGAAGTAAAAGACTTAGAAGCAAGTTTAAAATTTGCAACTATTAATTTAGATGCTTTTACACAAATGGCATTATACAAAAGGTTATTAGATGTTAAATCATTATTAATAAATATAGTATAATGCAATCACACTTCTCACAACAAACAACAGACACTTTACTGAATCAATACGAATATAGAATAGAAGCCTTACAAAACAAAATAGAAGAATTAAAGGCGTTTCTTGAAATTAATAATTCTACAACTTTTTTATAAAAGTAGTTGTTTATTAAAAATTATTTATATATTTGTTTTTTATTAATTAAATACACAGAAAATTATGAAAGTAAAAGTAAAAGATGTAAGTCCAAACCCTTACAGAAACATTGAGCATTATCCTTTAAATAAAGATAAGATAATTGCATTAACACAATCTATTGAAAAAACTGGCTTTTGGGATAACCTTGTTGCTCGCGAAGTAAATGGTAAAATAGAAATAGCTTACGGTCATCACCGTATAGAATCGTTAAGAGTTGCAGAGGGTTTTGGTTATGATTTTGAATTTGAGTTACCTATTAAGGAAATTGATAATGGTACTATGATACAAATAATGGCTAACGAGAATATGCAAGAATGGTCACATAGTATTGGCGTAACCGATGAAACTGTAAAGGTTGCTAAAGAATATTTAGAAATTACGGCCGGCCGTAAAACATCATCGGAAGATATAGCTAATTTTTTAGGTTGGGCACAACAAAAAGTTTCATCTTCGTTAAGAAGAATTAATCTTATTGAGTCTGGTAAATTAGATAAAATAGCAGTTGAAAGTTTACAAAGTTGTACACACGCTGAAGAATTTGCTAAAGCAATACACGCATCTAAAGTAAAATTTACACCACAAGAACAAAAGCAAATTTCAAAAGAGATAGTAGATAGTGGGGATGGTAAAAGAAAAGTAAAAGAACGTATTGAGGCTAAAGCTTTTGAAAAAAAATATGGTTCTGATTTTGGTAAAAAGAAAGCAGAAAAAAAAGATAGCCTAGTAAAAGAATTTGATAATGCTTTAGGTCAAATTGCAGACGATATAACATCATTATCTGACAAGTTTTTAAAGTTAACCAACCTTAAAGAAGAATTAAAAAACGTTACAAGCAAAAAAGGATTGTTTAATCTAAAACTTTTATTTATGGCTTTTGGTAATTTAGAAATAAGAATGAATAGGTTTCAAAATGCTATGGTAAAAAACACAGAAGATATTACAGAAGATTATATACAAGAAGTTAAACAATTAAAACAATAATAAAATGAATAAAATATCAGTAAAACAGAAAATAGCAGATGTATTAATGGAAAATGAAAATGGGTTTTTATCTATTGAGCAAATTGCATCAATAGCATATCAAGATGCTTATATGAGAGAAACAAAAAAACATTTAAACGGTTTAATAAAAAGAAATATAACACACGCAATTGCTATACTTTCAGAAGAAGGGTTTTTAGTTATTAAAGATTTGGAAAGATGTGTAAACTCAGTTAAAATAACACATAAAAAAGTTAATGGGTATAAGATAGCAGATATTGAAGATAGTGATACAGTAATTACAAATTTATTAAGTAAGGGAGAACGTTTAGAAATAGCGACACAAGTAAAAATAAATTTTGAAAGTTTAGCAACAGATAATAAATTATTAATTAATTAGTAAAATATAAACAAAATGGACAGAGACAAATTAGTAGAACTTTACAAAAAGTACGAATTAGAAAAGCAAGATGTATTTAAGCATCAGCACTATGTTATAATCACAAGACAGGGTATAGAAAAGATAGCTGCTAAAGAAAACATTACAATTAACTATGATGTTATAAAATGTGAACCTAAATTTGCAGTAATGAAAGCAACAGCATATATTACCACAAAACCAAATGCAAATATAGAAACTTTTGGTTCAGCACTTAAAGGAGATAATTACAAAGATGGTAATTGCAACAGTTGGTACGTTGCTGAGATGGCAGAAAAACGAGCATTATCACGAGCAGTTTTAAAACTTACTGGATTTTATAAATTAGGAGTATTTGGCGAAGATGAATCAGATGATTTTAAAAAGAAATAAAACACGAGGTGTTGCGTGTATTGACAACACTAAAACTAAATAAATAAATTATGAGTACATTAATCGTAGGTTCAATTAGAGTGGACAAATTACCAAAGGAAAAATTTATCAAAGGAAAGGATGGAGCAGTTTACTACAATCTAACAATTTCGGTTGGAGACGAAACAAGATACGGAAACAACGTAGCTTTTACGGATTCACAAACTAAAGACGAACGTGATGCAAAAGTAGCAAAAACCTATTTAGGAAATGGGAAGGTTGTTTGGACTGATGGAACGGTTAAACTTGCAGAGCGAGAAGAAGAAGCTGCGGTTGCAGTAGATGAACAAAGTGGAGATTTGCCATTTTAAGAATTAAACAATTTTAATTAATGGGTGTAGTTTTTATAATTATACCCATTTTTTTTATATATTTAACAAATGGAAAACAAACAAACAGAAAAACAAACCGAACATAAAATGTTAATGGAATATATCGAACAAGATTGTTCTGTAGATATTACAAAAAAAATACCATATCCACCAGTTGCATTATCTTATGGAGAAAAATTAATTAAAACAAATAAAGAAGATATATTAGTGCCAATAGCATTAGGAACATTTGGAAATTTAAGCGTAATTACAGCCCCACCTAAAACAATGAAGACATTTTTTGTATCTTTACTAGCATCAGCTTTTTTAAGTGGAACAAATATATATGGTGGTAAAATAAAAGGACATAGGAAAAATGGTCATTTAATCCACATTGATACAGAGCAGGGACAATGGCACGCATCTAAAGTTTTTAGGAGACCCTTAGATATGGATTCAAATATAGAACAAGATAAATACCATACCTTTGCATTAAGAACTGTGGGTTTTAAAGAACGTTTAGAATTTATTGAATATTATTTGAATGAAAAAATTAATAGCCCTTCATTAGTTATTATAGATGGTGTAGCAGATTTATTAGCTGATGTAAATAACATTTCAGAAAGCAATAAATTAGTAAGTGATTTAATGAGAATATCAGCACAAAAAAATTGCCATATAATAAATGTAATTCACCAAAATTATGGTAGTGCAAAACTAGGTACTGGACATTTAGGTTCGGCACTAGAAAAAAAAGCCGAAACAGTAATACAATTAGAAGCTAATACAGTAAATAAAAACTGGGTAACAGTAAAATGTGGAAGGAGCAGGGGGTATTGTTTTGAAACATTTAGCTTTGAGGTTAACGAAAAAGGATTACCTACAATAGTAAATGATTTATATGACCCTTTAGGATGATAAAAAAAACAATGATTTTAATTGCTAAAAGGCATCAAGAATGGATTTATATGGCTAAATCTTTAGGTTTAAAACAAGTTATAGCTGAGGACATTGTGCAAGAAATGTATATAAAAATTCAATTAAAATTAGAAAAAGGACTAGATATTACTTATGAAGACGATATAAATACTTTTTACATATACAAAACATTAAAATCATTATTTATAGACTTAAAAAGGAAAGGCAAAAATATTACTATTTATTCAATGGATGAAGTAAGACCAGAAAATAATGAAAAAAGAATAAATATACAATCATATACTACCGATATTAATTACGATGAAGCCTATGAAAAAATACAAAAGGAATTATCAGGAATGTATTGGTACGATAGAAAGGTTTTTGAAATAATTAATGGGCAAGAAAGTATTGCTGAACTTTCACGAAAATCAAAAATACCATACTATTCTTTATATAATACATATAATAAAGTTAAAAGCAAACTAAAAAAACTTTTAATAATTATAGTAATAATAATTTTATTATGATTAAATATAAATACCCAAAGTCATTTTGGAAAATAGCAGAGGAAATTGGAAATGCCAGAAATGTTTTAAATACAGAATTAAGAAAAAAAAACCCAAGATATGAAATGGGAGATATAAATTTAAAAATTGACATTGTTGGTTTGGTTGGCGAATTAATTGCAATGGATTATTTAACGAATAAAAATATAGAATTTAAAATGGCTAAATTATTATCATTGCACCCACCAAAAGGAGCTGATTTATTTTTTAGAAATAAAAGGATAGATGTTAAAACAACAGAACATTTTAATAAAGCACATTTATTAGTTAATAAGGAAGGTCATATAAAAGGCTTAAATTTAGTAGATAAATACTGGTTTATTTATTTATTAGATAATGAAAATGCTGAATTTTATTTTGTTGATTATGATAAAGTAAGTGAATGGAATTGTAAGAATATGGGATATACAAATGCTTATTATATTAAAAGAGAAAATTTATGAAACTTGGAAACGTTATTTACTATATTACAAAATACACAGGTATAAAATACATTGTTGATACTTGGCATAAATACAAAGGAACTAAATGTAATTGTGATAAAAGAAGAAAAAAGCTAAATGAAATACAAATTAAAAGATGGTAAAATTTAAAAAACTTGATTATGCAAAATGGGAGAACTTTAGATTGGGTACAAAATCACACCTTGACACAGCAGAGTTTGAACTGGTTTGCAAGTTACACAGCACCTACTACAAACATAAATACGAAAAACCTTGTACTTGTAATCCAAGAAGAATAAAACAATGGATTAAAGATTTGAATGTAATATGGGATAATGGGGTTGAGTAAAATTAATAAACTTGAAAAGGCAATGGTATTGCTTTTAAATTTAGATGGTTGGGAATTAGAATGGACTGGTAAGGGTTCTGAAAGATATGATGCTAAAGGTAAAACACCTAAAGGTTTTAATTGCATTGTAGAGATGAAATTCAGGAACAAGTACTATAAGACTAAAATGTTAGAAAAAGACAAGCACGATGCTCTAATGGCTTTTGAGGGTGTAAAGATTTACTTTGTTAGCGACCCTGAAGGGAATTACATATATTATCTAAATACTTTAGAATTACCTAAAGCTGTAAAAAAATATTGTCCTGATACTACACTATGGACAAACAAAAGATTATTAAAAGAAGTTTACTTGCTGAATGAAAATCAGGCAGTTATCATTAATCTAAACGATAAATCACAGATTATAAGAACTGAATATGGTTTGCTTTAGAAAAAGTAATTTAAAAATAAGTTATTAAAAGTTTTGTTTATAAGTTTATTTATTATATATTTGTTTAACATTAATAATTAAAACAGAAATTATGGTAAAATTAGAGCTTACATTAGAAGAGATTAGATTAATCGAAAGAGCATTATTGACTAAGATACAATCAATAAAAACTTACGAATACCAAGTTGACTTTATAGAGTTACAAACGAAGTTGGAAGAGATAGCAATAAATAAATAATTAACAATTAACAAAGGGGTATAAAAACCCCTTTAAAACAAACAGAAATTATGATAGTAAGCCAAGCAATATGGGATGGTCTTAAAAATCAAATAGAACACCATACAAAGCAAGATAAAGAAATAACTGATGTAACTATCACATACCAAGTAAAGCCATCAGCAGAACGTAACTTTTTAAAATTAACAGTAAAACAATAAAGGGGTGCAACCATTAACTTAATAACAAGTATCGTCACTGGTTATCAAAAACGGAACATCCCTTTTTAAAACAAACACAAATGAAAGATAAAGACAGAATTAAAGAATTAGAAGCACAATTAGCACAGAAGCATACTTATGTACACGAGATACACACTTTACAATGTAGTAATGGAGAATTATATCTTGGTTATGGAGATAAAGATGAATGCTTAGTTATTAATGTAGATACATTTTATAAAGATTTACCATCAATTATTTCAATGGTAACTAAAGAAAATACAAAACAGCAAAAAATGTATACTAATTTACTTAAAGAATCACTTTCTGAATTATGATATTATTAGTAGATGCAGACAGTTTAATATTTGCTTCTTGTTATAAGAAACGAGAGCATCCTGAAGATGAAAAATACTACACTAACATAGAAGATGCAAGAGCAAAGTTTGACCAGCAGTTTATGAAAATTGTTAATGACTTAGAAGAAAAATATACCATAGATAAAGTAATTTGTTTTAACGGTTCAAAAGGAAACTTTAGAAAACTTATAACAAAAAAATATAAAGCCAATAGAAAGAAACAAGAACTGCCACCATTATTACACGAGATGCACCAATTTGTAAAAGACCAATATGATTCAATATATGGCTTTGGAGTTGAAACAGATGATATGGTTGCAAGATACTGGAAACAGATTGCTGATGATATTGGTAGAAATGAAGTTATGATTGTTTCAATAGATAAGGACTACAAACAATTCCCTTGCTTAATGTATAATTATCATTACAAGCACCAAGTTATATTGGATATATCAGAAGATGAAGCAATGTTTAATTTTTATTCTCAATGTATAACAGGGGATTCAGCAGACAATGTTCAGTATTTTAGAGGCAAAGGAATTAAGTTTGCAGAGAAATACTTTGCAGATTGCACAACAAAATATCAATACACAAGAAAATTATACGAATTATTTAAACAACAATACAAAGGAAAGGCAAGACAAAAATATGCTGAATGTTATAACCTTTTAAAATTAAGAACAAATTAATATGAAATACGAAATTGAATTACAAATGATAAAAGATTATGTAGACAAATGTGCTGGATATGATATATCAGATAAAAGGCGTGATGCTGAAATAGTAAAGTTTAGAACTTTATATTTTAAATTAGCAAAACAAACTACACATTGGAGTTTACAAAAAATTGGCAATATGGTAGATAGAAACCACGCAACCGTATTGCACGCTCAAAATAAATTATTTTCTGAAATAAGTAAGGATAGAAAAATGATTAAATTATACAGGTATTATAAGAAAGTTATATTAAAGCACCAAGAAAGCCAAGTTTATGAAGATGAATGTTATAATAAACTTCAAGATAAATATAATAAATTATTAATACATAATGAAACTTTAAATCAAATGTTGCGAAAGGATGGCTTAACAGAAAATGAAATAAATTACAGACAACTAGATTTTGATGAAAAAATAAAATATGATGAACGCGCTACATTAGTTCTTAAAAGCTTTAATTGGAAAGCAAGAAACGAACAAGCTGAACATATAATAGGTTCGCCAAATGTTTCAGATGCAAGGGGAATATTATAAACAACAAAAAACAAAACTATGGATTGGGAATTAGAAATTGCATTACATTATCCGCATCATAAATTTATGTTAGGCTGGGAAGTTTTAAATCCAACAGAAGAATTTAACTACACAACATTAAAAATATCATTACTTATAGTAACGTTTACTTTAGACTTTTAATATGAAAAAGATAATACAAAAGATGCAGCAACTTATTGATAAACTTCCTAAAGGAGAAAGACGAAAACAATTACTTAAAAAACTGATTAAATTAAAGTTAGGTAAAAAAACAAATTAAATACGTTATATATATGGAGTTAGTAAAGATTAATAAGGTAAAAGCAAATGAAACAAATCCTCGTTTAATTAAAGATAGTAAGTTTAAAAAACTTGTAACTTCAATTAAAGAATTTCCAGAGATGTTAAAACTACGACCTATTGTAGTTAATAAAGATATGGTTGTGCTGGGTGGTAATATGAGATTAAAGGCTTGTAAAGAAGCTGGACTTAAAGAAGTGTATGTTTTAAAAGCAGATGATTTAACAGAGGAACAACAAAAAGAATTTATAGTAAAAGATAACGTAGGATTTGGGGAATGGGATTGGGATATATTAGCTAATGAATGGGATGTAGATTTGCTTGAAGAATGGGGATTAGATGGTTTCCCTTTTGATGCAATAGAAGAAAAAGAAGAACATAATAAGTTGCAAGATATATTTATTGTGCCACCATTTAGCATATTAGACACCAAGCAAGGTTACTGGATAGATAGGAAAAAATATTGGAAAGAATTAATTGGAGATAACGGAGAAACAAGAGAGGGTACTTTATCTGAAAGCAAATTAATGGGGGATATAAATAATGGAGTTAGCATATTAGACCCAGTTTTAGCAGAAATATCTAATCGCTGGTTTGGTATAGAAAAAGGTAAGACGTTTGATTGTTTTGCTGGGGATAGTGTTTTTGGATATGTAAGTGACGCATTAGGTAATAAATTTACTGGTATTGAATTAAGAAGAGAACAAGCAGATTTAAATAATGAAAGATTAAAAGGTAGTAAAAGCAAATATATATGTGATGATGGTGTAAATGTTTTAAAACATATACCAGCTGCAAGCCAAGATTTATTATTTAGTTGTCCACCTTATTTTGATTTAGAGGTTTACTCTGAGCTAAAAAACGATGCCAGTAACCAAGAAAGCTATGAGGACTTTTTAAAAATAATAGATAAAGCATTTACTGGTGCTATAAAATGTTTAAAAGAAGATAGGTTTGCAGTAATTGTGGTTGGGGATATTAGAAATAAAAAAGGTTTTTACTATGGTTTCCCAGACGATATAAAAAACATATTTGCTAAAAATGGAGTACAAATATATAACGAAATGATAATAGCGGAAAGTTTAGGTACATTACCTCAAAGAGTTGGGCGTTATATGAACAATAGAAAAATAGGGAAATGTCATCAAAACGTTTTAGTGTTCTATAAGGGCAATACAAAAAACATTAAAAACAATTACAATAAATTAAACTTTACAAATTTAAATGAAAGCACAAATATATAATTACTCTGTATGGGTTAATGAGACAAACCCAGTTGCACTAAAAAACAAATATAATAAACTATTAAGTCAAAGCGGATTTAATGTGTTAGAAATAGCCGAAAAGCATTTTGAGCCATTTGGGTACACCGCTTTATTTTTATTAAGCGAAAGTCATTTTGCAATACATACTTTTCCAGAACATAACGAAACCTATATAGAACTATCAAGTTGTGTAAAAGAGCCTTTTAACTTATTTATAAAAAACCATTAATGAAAAAAGATATTAGAACTATGACGTTAACAGAAAGGTATAAATATATAAACGAACAAAAACGTAAAAAGTTTAACACTATAACGCAAAAAAAAAATGAACGAAAGTAGACACATAAAAAAGGAATCACTATTAAAAGCATTAGAGCAAAGTTTAGGCGTTGTTACGGTAGCTTGTAAGAAAGCAGACATACCAAGAAGTACATACTATAAATGGCTTAATGAAGATAAAGATTTTGCACGGGAAGTAAGGGATATAGAAAACGTTGCTTTAGACTTTGCCGAATCACAATTACACAAACAAATATCTGAAAATTCAACTGCTGCTACAATATTCTATTTAAAAACAAAAGGTAAGAAGCGAGGATATATTGAACGTCAAGAAATAACTGGTGCCGATGGGATGCCAACTAACTTTCAAATTGAAATAATTGGTAGGAATAAAGATAAAGACTAATATTGTTTACGAACATTTATTAGATACTGATTCTAAAATTGTAGTTGAGCAAGGAGGAACAAGAAGTGGTAAAACATATAATATACTACTTTGGATTATATTTGAATACTGCACAAACAATAACAATAAGGTTATAACTATATGCCGTAAATCATTTCCAAGTTTACGTGCTACTGTTATGAGGGATTTTTTAACTATTCTACAAGAATACAAATGCTACTCAGAAACCTTCCATAATAAATCAAATTCAGAATATTATCTTTTTGGAAACCTTGTTGAATTTATATCTTTAGACCAACCACAAAAAGTAAGGGGGCGTAAAAGAGATTTGCTATTTGTAAATGAAGGTAATGAATTGTATTATGAAGATATGCAGCAGTTACTATTTAGAACACAAGATAGGATAGTATTAGATTTTAATCCATCAGATGAATACCATTGGATATATGATAAGCTAATACCAAGAGATGATTGTGAGTTTTTTAAAACAACTTACTTAGACAACCCATTTATTGAAGATAGCATTAAAAGGGAAATAGAACGCCTTAAAGAAACAGACGAACAGTATTGGCAGATATATGGCTTGGGAGAAAGAGCAGCCAGTAGAAGTACTATATTTAAGTATGTTGAGGTTAATCAAATACCACAAGAAGCAAACTTAGTTGCTTATGGAATGGATTTTGGATATACCAATGACCCTACAACTTTTGTAGCGGTTTATAGCGAAGGTCATAACCTTTATATCCAAGAGCATCTTTATAGAACGCAAATGACCACTAATGATATTAATGTATTTTTAAGGGATTTAAAACTTACAAGCAACCCAATCTATGCTGACAGTGCTGAACCAAGATTAATTAGTGAACTAAGAAAGATGGGGCACAATATATTCCCAAGCATAAAAGGTAAGGATTCAATTAATGCTGGTATTGATTTACTTAAAAGATATAAGATACATATAATGGCAACCTCAACAAATGCTATAAGTGAATTTAGAAACTATAAATGGAAAGAAGATAAAGCTGGTATGCTTACAAATTCTCCAGAGGATAAAAATAATCACATTATTGACCCTTGCAGATATGCAACTTACTCTATTTTAAGCAGACCAAACTTTGGTAAATATGCACTACATTAAAAATAATTTAAAAATAAGTTATTAAAAGTATTGTTTATAAGTAAAAAGGTTTTATATTTGAACCATAGTTAATTGACATATTAATTTCGGATGATGTAACGACCACATAATAACGACACTGCCAAGCGAAAGTCTTGTAAAACCAAAACCTGCTGTTCTAAGATTATGAGGGTCAACATTCGATTTTAATTTGTCACTAACATTTAACAACTAAAATTATAAATTATGAAAGAATTTGAAAACATAGGTTACTTTATAGAATATATAATTGACACTAAATTTATAGGTTCAAAAAATATAGATAAAAAAGATAGGGATGAGGTTGGGTATTATGGACGTATTGATAGTGTGGCAACAGATGATATTATATTTAACAATAAGAAACGTATTAAAAAGGGGCAATCATATTATACAAGAATGTACCCGCTTTGTGGTAAACTTAAAAATAAAAATTATTAATAATTAAAAACAAACAGAAATTATGAGAACATTATCAAAGTACAAACAAAATTTAAGAATACAAGGAAGGGATGTATGGTCATATTCCACAATAGTTGCAAAAATAGATGGCAACGATTTACACCAATTAGGGTATTGGTCGCAGACTACACAGAAGCACATTAATTATGTAGCAAATCAATTAGGTTTAACTTTAATAAAAGACTAATGAGAGCATTAAAATTATTTTACGAGCAAAGATTAATCAGTCATAATATAAAGCCTTACAAGGTTGTAGAATTACCAACTGGTATAAAAGCAGAACATTATATTAATGGAGATATTAAAATTGTAAAAATATGAGTTGGGATGATTTTTTAAACCCACACGAGCAAGCAGAATATGAATGTTACGAATGTGGTGCAGATATGCAAGAAGATAAACAATACTGTTGTAGCAAATGTTTTGAAAGCAGTATGAGATAAGTTAGTAGTTTAAGTTAATGATGAATTAAGGTATGCAGAAATGTATGCCTTTTTTTTATTATCTTTACTATTATAAAAAACCCAATTAAAAACGTTATATAGTTATGAAACTAAATATTAAAATACCTTCATCATTAAATGAAATTACTTTAAGACAATATAAAAGGTTCTTAAAAATACAAGAATCAGAAAAAAATACAAGGTTTTTAAATGCTAAAATGATTGAAATATTTTGTGGTTTAAGCCTTAAAGATGTAATGCTTTTAAAAGTTAGTGATGCAGAAGAAATATCTAATATATTAACGGAATTATTTGAGGGCAAACCAAGTCTTGTAACGAAGTTTAAAATAGGAAAGGTAGAGTATGGTTTTCAACCTCAACTTGATGATATGTCATTAGGGGAATACATTGACTTGGATACTTTTATTGGAGATTGGGAGAATATGGAAAAAGCAATGGGTGTTTTATATAGACCAATAATTTTAAAGCTAAAGGGAAAATATAACATTGAAGAATACAAAGTAGGTACTGAAGAAAATTTATTGGATATGCCAATGGATGCAGTTTTATCGTCTATATTTTTTTTTTGGAATTTAGGACTGGACTTATCGACAACTATGATGAACTATTTGGAGGGGGGGGAAGTGGAAGCCTTGATGCAGGAGCAAACTTCTCAAAAAAATGGGGATGGTACCAAAGTATCTTTGGACTCGCTCAAGGAGATATTACAAGATTTGAAAATATCACTAAACTAGGTTTTCACGAATGCTTTACAATGCTATCATTTATGAAGGATAAAAATCAACTAGAAGCTAAACAAATTAAAAAGAATTTTAAATGAGCAATCAAGGAATAAGAGGTTTTTATCAATTAACAGAAACAATAAAACAAGAACTGTTACAAGATAAAAATATTAATACAGTTACAACTGGAGATATTAGTGATATAAACCTCAACAAACAAGATATATTTCCTTTAGGACATATCATTATAAATAACGTAATAGCAGACGAGCAAGTCTTAACATTTAATATAAGTGTATTGGCTTGTGATATGGTAGACCAATCAAAAGATGAAACTGTAGATAGATTTAGAGGAAATGACAACGTACAAGACATTTTAAATACGCAGCTAAGCGTCTTAAACAAGCTTGTGCAGAGGTTAAGAATGGGCGATTTACATACAGATATGTACCAATTAAATGGAACTGCAAACTTATCCCCATTTTATGACAGGTTTGAAAACCAATTAGCAGGTTGGACAGCAACGATGGATGTACAAATATACAATGACATATATATTTGCTGATGAATGGTTATAAAAATTTAAACGGTGTTCTAAATGAATATGCAAAATATGTTATTCAGCAATCCAAAACAAACCTAACTAAAAATAAAAAAGGTGGAGGGGATTTATACAATTCTTTAAGCTATGATATTTTAGTAAACAACGAAGATTTTTTAGTTAACTTCCTAATGGAAGATTATGGAATTTTTGTAGATAAAGGAGTAAAAGGAAAGACAAGCACATATCCTGAAACACAAGCAGCATTATCTCAGTTTCAATATGGAAGCGGTACTGGACCAAAAGGAGGTTTAACTAACGCACTTTATAATACCAAAACAAAAAGTGGTTGGATAAAGAAAAAGCAATTTCAATGGAAAGATAAAAAGACTGGAAGATTTATGTCTTATGAAAGTATGAGTTATATTATAGCAAGAAGCATATATAATAAAGGATTAAAAGCAAACCTATTTTTTACTAAACCATTTGAAAAAGGATTAGAAAAATTACCACAAGAATTATACAACGCCTTTGTTGATGATGTAGATAGTACAATAATAATAAGCCCAAATAAATAAGATATGGCAACACCTTTAATAGCTTTACGAAGCCCACAATTTAAACAAATACAAATACCATTTGCCCAGGTTGCATCTGCAAAATGTGTAATAAATATTGATGGAGATGACAGATATACATTAATAACAAACACAACAAAAAGCACAACTCAAAATTTTGATATATCAGAACTTGCAAGAGATTATTTAGATATAACTTATGCAGCTGATTACGTTCCCCAAACAATTGCTATCATTACAACATTAACAACACACGCAGCATTAGATGGTATTGGTGCAGCAGTTAGTACGGTAATTTTTACAGATACAGGCATTGAAGCCTATGGAGAATTTGAACAAGGAGCAAACCCTACATTACCATCAACTGCTTATTTAATATCTAACAACCCAACAAGTTCAAATGATTCTGTTGATATATACTATCCAAACAGTATTGCTGGAATAGTTGCCTACACTGGTAAAGTTCCATACACGACAATTTCAGGTGGTGGGGTTGTTTCAATAGCTGTGCAAAGTTTTGGGCAAAGTGCAACTGCAATAGGAGCATCATATCCATCAACAATATCAAGAATAGATTGCACAAAATATGGAGGTGGAAGAAAGATTATATTTATCAATAAGTTTGGAGTGCAGCAAGATTTATGGTTCTTCTTAAAAAAAACAAAAACATTAGCAAGAAAAAATGAAGGGTTTAAATCTAACACAATAACATATCCAAACACAAATAATCCAGCTACATATTCTATAAGTGATGCACCTAATAAAGTATTTAATACAACTGCAAAACAAAATTTTACTTTAAGTAGTGGCTATTATCCTGAACAAGCAAATCAATTCTTTGAGCAGCTTCTTTTATCTGAATATGTTTGGTTGGAAAGACCAAATAAAATAGACCCATCTGTTAACGAAGTTGTGCCTGTAAAGGTAAAAACCTCAACTATGAAATTTAAAACATCTGTAAATGATAGGCTAATTGAATACACAATAGATTTTGAAGAAGCGTTTGATTATATAAACAACATTAGATAGATGCAAAAATTACAATTATTTATTGAAAATAAAAGGGTTGATTTATTTAAGGATGAAACCGTTTCGCTTACGCAAACAATTCAGAATGTAAAAGACATAGGTAAAATATTTACAGAATTTACACAAACGTTTTCATTACCAGCTTCTAAAAAAAACAATAAGATATTTAAACATTATTACAATTTTAATATTAATAATGGTTACGATGCAAGAAAAAAACAAAATGCTTTTTTAGAATTAAATGGATTGTTATTTAAGACAGGTAAAATAAAATTAGAAGGCGTTAATTTAAAAAACAATTTAGCACATACATATAGAATTACTTTTTTTGGTAATACGGTAGATTTAAAAGATATAATAGGTGATGACCAATTAAGTGCATTACCGTCTTTAGGTGATTATAACCAACTTTATACATATGCTAAAGTTAAAGAGGCAATGCAAGGTTATGCAGCAGGTTCTAATGACAATATTATTGTTCCTTTAATTACGCATACTGATAGAATGTTTTACAGTTCTTTAGACTCAGACGACACAAATATATATACAAATGTATATTATAATGCAAATATAGCATTTACAAATAATGGTATTAATTGGAATCAGTTTAAATATGCTATTAGAGTACAAGCCATAATTGATGCAATAGAAACTGAATACACAAAATTAAATGGATATAGTGCTAACATTCAATTTTCAAATAATTTTTTTAATGATTCAAGTAATGCAAGATTTAATAATTTGTTTTTATGGTTACATAGAAAAAAAGGAGGTGTAGAAACACCAGCTGAAGGTGGTTATACTTATTCGCAAGTTACAAATATAGATGGTAACACAACAACGGGTTTAACGCAACCAATTACAGGAAGTTCATCAAATGGTATTTTAACTATTATACCTGGAGAGGAATCAGCTACTTGGTTATTAAAATTAACTTTAATACCAACAAGTAATGTAATAGATTATGATGTTCGAATAACAAATACAACAGGTGGTGTTTGGAATTTTACTGGATTAACTGGCAACCAATCTCCATCTGTATTTCAAGATTTTACTGATGAAACTGAAAATTTAGTTGATACATATACACTTAGCATAGGTTCATCCACACCCCTTACATTTGCTGCTGAGGGTATTAAATGGGAAATAGAACAAACAGATAGGGAAGGTTCAGGCACTATAAGCGGTGGTCAATTAAGATTTAATAATGCTAATTTTGTTACTACACCAGACTTAGAGTTTAATATAATTGAACAAATACCTAAAATGACAATAATCCAATTATTAACAGGATTGTTTCAAATGTTTAATTTAACAGCTTATGTGAATAATTTAGGTACTATTGTAGTACAGACTTTAGATAGTTATTATACTGAATCTTCATTAACATATAATATAGACCAATATTTAGATGTTAAAACATCGATAGTTGATGTAGCTTTGCCTTTTAAAGAGGTTAATTTTTCTTATAAAGGCTTAGGAACACTTTTAGCAAAACAATTTGAGCAAATAAACAATTCAGGGTGGGGGTCATTAAGTTATACATTAGGTAATGAAATATATGATGCGCCAGAAAAATCTTATTCAATACAATTACCTTTTGAACATTTATTATATGAAAGATTATACGACCCTCAAGGGCAGGCTTTAACCACAATACAATATGGTTTTTTTGTAGACGACAATCAAGAATCTTATTATGGAGAACCTTTATTATTTTATCCTATAATAAAAGTTAATGGAACAGATTTAGCACTTAGAAATACAAACCCAGTTCAGCAGCAAAGTATAGATGATTATTGGATTCCTTCAAATAGTGTTTCAACTGATTCATCTACGAGCAAAATTAATATACATTTTAATCCAATGCAAAATGAATACAGTGGTAATGGATTTACTGATACTTTATTTGAAACTGAATATAAAACTTATATACAAGATGTATTTAATAATAGTAGAAGATTAACAAAAGTAACTGCATACCTACCACTAAAAATATTTCGTGATTTAAAGCTAAATGATTTAATACAATTAGGACAAAGTAAATATAGGATTAATTCATTAACAACAAATTTAACCACAGGTAAAACAAAGTTTGAATTATTAAATAAAGTAATATGATAAAAAACATAATAGATTTACTTCAAGTTGCTAAAGGAGAAACTGAAAATATAAGAATTGCACAGGGAAAAAATGCTTTGCCTAAAACCTTAAAGCAAGGTTTAAAAAATATTAAAAACACAATTAAATGGCAATAGAAAAAGAATATACTTTAAAGCTAAGTACAGAGCAGGCGCAAGCTAATATTGATGAACTTAATCAATCGTTAAAATTACAAGAAGATTTAATTGAGGATATTGAAAAAGAAATACGTGATTACGAAAAACAAATAAATAAAACATCTGCACGTGATTTAGCCCAACGTAAAAGTTTAAATGATAAAATACAAAAAACCAAAGAAAGGTTAAAAGACGAAAAGGTTGCCTTAAAATCTGTAAATAAAGACAGGAAAGAAGCTAATGCAACAATGAAAGATTCAACTGCAAACGCTAAAGATTATAGCGGTGTTCTTGGAATCATTGACCAAAAAACTGGGGGTGCAATATCTGGATTTACTAACCTTACAGGTTCAGTAGGAGGTGCGACAAAGGGTTTTAACTTTTTAAAGATAGCTATTATAGGTACAGGTATTGGTGCTTTATTGATAGCTATTACAGCAGTAACAGCAGCGTTTACATCATCAGAAGAAGGACAAAATAAGTTTGCTAAAATACTTGCAGTTGTTGGTTCAGTAGTTGGTAACCTTGTAACTATGTTATCTGATTTAGGTGAAGGTATAATATCTGTTTTTGAAAATCCTAAACAAGCAATAATTGATTTAAAGAATTTAATAATTGAAAACATTACCAATAGGATAACAAGTTTAATTGATACATTTGGTTTTTTAGGTAGTGCAATTAAAAAAGTATTTAGTGGCGATTTTGCAGGTGCTATGGATGATGCCAAATCCGCAGGAAGTTCTTACATAGATACTATGACTGGCGTAAAAGACACTATTAATAAAGTTAGTGGTGCAGTAAGTGATTTAACAAACGAATTAATAAGAGAAGGAAAAATAGCAGCGGGCATTGCTGACCAAAGAGCAAAGGCAGATAAATTAGATAGGGATTTAATAATTGAAAGAGCCAATGCAAATAGGGATAGGGCAGATTTATTAAATAAAGCAGCAGACAGAGAAAATAAAAATGTTCAAGAAAAAATAGGGTTCTTAAAAGAAGCTGGAAAAATAGAAGAAGATATAACTAACAAAGAAATAGCAGCTGCACAATTAAGGCTAACGGCAAAGAAACAAGAGAATGAGTTAGCAAATTCCACAAAAGATGATTTATTAGAGGAAGCTAATTTAAAAGCAAGGTTAATTGATTTAGAAACCGCTAAATTAAGGAAAGCAAAACTTGTTACTACACAAATAGCAACCTTAACTGCTGAAGCAAGAGCAACAGAAGAAGCAGCACAAGCAATAATAGATAAAAAGGCAGAAGAAGATATATTAAAAGCTGCATCAGATGAAGAAAAAAGAATATTAGCTATAAAGGCAATTACTGATAAATATAAATTAGAATCAGACTTAACAGAATTAGAGCAATTAGAGATAGATGAGGAAAAGAGATTAGTAGCGTTAGAATTATTAAATGCAACAGAAGAAGAAAAAGCGCAAGTAAGAGCCTTTTATGCTGAAAAGAAAGTAGATGCAATACAGAAAGCAGCTGATGAAGAAGAAAGAATCCAAACAGCACTTAACGATGCGAAAAAAGAACTACAAAGTGAAAATTTAAACAACATTGCTGCGGGATTTTCTTTACTTGGTCAGTTAGCGGGAAAAAATAAAGCATTACAAGCAACAGCAATAATTGGAGAAGCTGCTGTAAGTATAGCTAAAACTGTAATATCAACACAAGCCGCAAATGCAATAATTACGGCAGAGGGAGCAGCATTAGCAATACCATCTCTTGGTGTATCAGTAGGAACCGCCGCATCACTTGTAGCAGCAAACAATATAAGTGCGGGAATTAGTATAGCGGGACAAGCGGCAGCAACCGCAACCGCTTTAAGTGCTTTAGGAAAAGGTGGTGCCCCACCTCAACAACAAGTGCCAACACCAACACCAATGAATGCTCCTGATTTATCTCAACCACCAGCTTTTAATATAGTAGGTCAATCAGATACAAATCAATTAGCAGATGCAATAGGAGGACAATCACAACAACCAATACAGGCATTTGTTGTTGCTAATGAAATAACTACTGCTCAAGAATTAGAGCGTAACATAATTGATGGTGCTACAATAGGATAAATGCAAATTTAAAAATTAAAAACGTTATATAGTTATGAAAATAATAGAACTAATATTAGATGAAGAACAAGACGAAATTGGAGTAGATGCAATTTCTATTGTAGAAAGCCCCGCCATCGAATCTGACTTTGTTGCATTAAAGAATGAAGAAATAAAACTTGCAGAAGTAGACAAGGAAAAAAGAATATTAATGGGTGCTTTATTAATACCAAATAAACCTATTTATAGAAATGGAGATGAAGGAGAATATTATATTTATTTTTCAAAAGATACAATAGTAAAAGCATCACAATTATTTTTACAAAATGGTAATCAAAGCAATTCAACTTTAGAACACTCAAAAGCACTTAATGGGCTAACATTGGTTGAAAGCTGGATAGTAGAAAGTGAACAAGATAAGTCAAGGCATTATGGTTTAAATGTGCCAGTAGGAACTTGGATGGGTTCAGTAAAAGTTAATAATTCTAAAATATGGGAAGAATATGTCAAAACAAACAAAGTTAAAGGATTCAGTATCGAAGGGTACTTCGCAGACAAAATGGAGCAAACTAAAAAGTTGGCTAAAGAAGATATGGAGGAAAATATTTCCGAAGAAATAATAAGCCAAATAAAAGGCATATTAAATTCTTAGTATGGGACAAAACAATAACAACAAAAACTATATACCTAGTAGAACATCTCCAGATGGAGGTTCACGTGCTTGTTTATGTTGGGACACCAATACGTATTCGATAAGCTGTTGCGATGGAGATATAAGGGCGCAAGGCATAGGAGTAATAACAAGAACGGATTGAAAATGCAAAATATAAATTAATAATCGTTATATATATAATTATGAAACAAAGTGAAATGTTAAATCAAATTAAAACACTTCTTAATATCGAGGTAAAACTTGAAGATATGAAGTTAGAAAACGGTACTGTTGTATCTGCTGAATCTTTTGAAAAAGGTAAAGAACTATTTATTGTTACTGATGATGAGAAAGTAGCAATGCCAGTTGGAGAATATTTACTAGAAGACGGTCGATTAATAGTAGTTGAAGAAGAAGGTCTTATTGCAGATGTTAGAGAAGTATCTGATGAGGTACCAGCTAAAGAAACTGAAGAAGATAAAGAAATTACATCTGACTTAGAAGAAAAAGAAAAAGAAATGGCAGAAGTTGGGGATTGGGAAGGAATGGAAAAAAGAATCCAAAACCTTGAAGATGCTATCGCAGATTTAAAAGGAGATAAGAAAGATAAAATGGAAGATGTTGATGAAGTTAAGGAAGAAGAAATGTCTGATGAAGTACAAGCGCCATTAAAATCAAGAACAGTAAAAGAAGAATTTTCAGAAGCATCTGCAAAACCAATTAAGCACAATCCTGAAGCCGAAACAAAACAAATTAAAAAAGTAGAATTTGCAAAAGGTAAATTTAACACAACTTTAGATAGAGTATTAAACAAATTAAATAAATAAAAAAATGAGTACATTTAATTTCACATCAAACGATGTAAACAGAAACCAAGTAGCACAAAGTTATTATACAGTAACTGGTGATATTTTAGAAAGCGATATTGGAAACGACCACAACGTAGGAACTGATGGTTTAACTATCGGTATTCCTTTAATTACAGCAGGAAACTTAGGATGCACAATATTCTTTAGAAATTCAGGTGCAGCAGGAAACAATAAATTAGTTATTTCTCCAAAAGATTCAAACAAAATAATTGGTTCAGTTACTTTATCAGGTTCAGTGGTAGTAGCAGGTGGTGTTCTTGGGAAAGACTGGGAATTAACTAAAGCAACATCTATACAAGGAGATTGGTGTGCTATCAGAGCGGTAAGTCTAACAGAATGGTATATCATAGGTTGTCAAGGAATCTGGGCATCAGAATCATAATAATAATAATATAAATAAAATAAAATGAATAAAAGAAACGTACAATTAGCGACAACTACCAACATAACTACATCTTATGCTGGAGAATTTGCGGGAGAATACATAGCGGCGGCTTTATTGTCTGCATCTACTATTGACGATGGCGGATTAACTGTAAAGGCAAACATTGCTTTTAAAGAAGTAATTAAAAAATTAGTAACTGGTTCTTTGGTAACTGCTGCTGGATGTGATTTTGACCCAAATAGTTCAGTAACATTAACTGAAAGAATAATTGAACCAAAAGAATTACAAGTAAATCTACAATTGTGTAAGTACGATTTTGTAAACGACTTTGAGGCTCAGAGTATGGGTTACGGATTAGGACAAACTTTACCTCCTAAATTTGCTGACTTTATGATTGCTCACGTAGCAGCAGAAGTTGCTCAGAATACAGAATTTTGTATTTGGAGAGGTGATGTGGCAGCAGCAACAAACAATTCTTTTGATGGATTTGAAAAATTAATTGCAGCTTCAGCAGCAGCGGGAGATATTCCAGCGGGTCAGCAAGTGGCAGCAGTAGGTGGTGGTGTAACCGCAGCAAATGTAATCGCAGAATTATCTAAGGTTGTAGATGCTATTCCATCAACACTATATGGTAAGGAAGATTTATTCCTTTATGTACCAAGTTCAATTGCTAAATTTTATGTGCAAGCATTAGGTGGATTTGCAGCAGCTGGATTAGGCGCAAATGGTGTTAATTCTATGGGAACACAATGGTGGAACAACGGAAGTTTAACTGTAAATGGTGTTAAGATTTTTGTATGTCCAGGTATGTCTGACAACAAAATGTTTGTAGCACAACGTTCAAATCTTTATTTCGGAACTGGGTTATTAAATTCAACTCAAGAAGTGAAGGTTTTAGATATGGCAGATTTGGATGCTTCAAACAATGTTAGAATGGTAATGAGATTTACCAGCGCAGTGCAATTTGGGGTGGCTTCTGATTTAGTTGAATACGCTTAAAATTAATAATTAATCAATATAAAAAGGTAGGTGGTTTATCTGCTTACCTTTTTTTTTTAAAAAATAAAAAATAACTGTTAGTTGAAAAGCTAACTAATTGAAAATAAACAACTTATGGCTTGTACTTTAACGACAGGGAGAAAAATTCCCTGCAAATCCGCTTTTGGCGGAATTAAAACGGTTTTATTTGCAAATTTTGGAACAATAGAAAGTGTAGCAGTAGTAGCGGCAACAGGAATTGCAACTATTACTAATGGTTCTCCAGCTCCAGTATGGTTTGAATATGATGTAAAAGGAAATTCCAGTTTAGAAACGACCGTTACGTCATCTAGAGAAAACGGGACTACATTTTACACGCAAACTTTAAATTTAACTTTAACATTCTTGGATGCACTAACTCAACAGGAATTGCAAATATTAGCAGTTTCAAGACCTTACGTAGTCGTTGTCGATTACTATGGGAATAGCTTCTTATGCGGACTAGAAAATGGAATGGAAGCGACTGGAGGCACTGTGGTAACAGGAGCAGCTGCTGGAGATTTAAGTGGGTTCACTTTAACATTTGAAGGAATGGAAGAAACTGCACCTTATTTCTTAAATGCTGCACCAACAGCAAGCGCCCTACAGATTGCACCAACTGGAGTATAATTTATTATTTAGTTAGAATTAGAGCATCCTTTTTAGGGTGCTTTTTTTTTGCTTAATTGATTTTACAAAATAAAAGTTTTAATACGTTATATAGTTAATGATTATACTAAAAACATTAGCAACTGCACAAGCAATTTCTGTAATACCTAGAGATTACCTTAGTACCTTTACAATGGATGTTAGAGATGATAGCACCAATATAACAAAGGCTTATGCAATAACAACAGCAGTAACATCAGGTAATTATTTGAATTTTAATAATATATTTAATCCTGCATTAGTTGAAAATCATTTTTACGATTTATATTTATATATAGATTATAATTTTTGGAATAGTAACAATAGCTTTTGGAATTTATATGATATATTTTGGCAAACAGATTCAGATTATAAAGAAGATATTTATAGGGACAGAATATTTTGTACTGACCAAGATATTGACCAATTAAATGACAATGACCATTACCAATTAAATAAAGGTCAATACACAAGCTATAATGGTTATGATAATACGTATATTGTAATATGAAAAGACAAAGAAATAGTAAAGGACAATTTAAAAGTGCATCTAAAATTTCAGAATTTGGATTTGTTAACCTAAGCACATATACAAGTCCTGAAATAAAAGAAGTAAGTGGAAAAGATTGGATTGAATACGGAGCAGATAATAACTACTTTCAATTCCTAATAGATAGATACAATGGTTCCCCTACTAATAACGCTGCTATTAATGGTATTAGTCAAGCTATTTATGGAAAAGGATTAAATGCTACTAACTCAAATAAAAAGCCAAATGAATATGCTCAAATGGTTTCATTATTTAAAAAAGATGTAGTAAGAAAATTGTGCTATGATTTAAAATTAATGGGTCAATGTGCAATGCAAATTATCTATTCTAAAGATAGAAAAACTATTGCTCAAATAGAGCATATGCCTATTGAAACTTTACGTGCAGAAAAATGCGATGATGATGGAGAAATACCAGCTTATTATTACTATAAAGATTGGGCAAATATTAAAAGAACTGATAATCCTTTAAGAATACCAGCTTATGGTATGTCAAAAGAAAATATAGAGATATTTTACATAAAACCCTATAAATCAGGCTTTTACTACTATTCTCCTGTGGATTATCAGGGTGGTTTGCAGTATGCGGAACTTGAAGAGGAAGTATCTAACTACCACCTCAACAATATAATGAATGGATTATCTCCATCGATGTTAATTAATTTTAATAATGGTACTCCAAACCAACAAGAAAGACAATTAATAGAAAATAAAATAGCTGCTAAATTCAGCGGAAGCAGCAACGCTGGGAAATTTATACTCGCTTTCAATGATAATAAAGAATCACAAGCAGAAATAACACCAGTACAATTATCAGATGCGCATAATCAATACCAATTTTTAAGTGAAGAAAGTACATCTAAAATAATGGTTGCACATCGTATTGTTTCTCCTATGTTATTGGGTATAAAAGATGGTAGTGGCTTAGGAAATAATGCAGAAGAAATAAAGACAGCTTCGCTTTTAATGGATAACACCGTTATAAGACCGTTTCAGGAACTTTTAATTGATTCCTTTGATAAACTACTTGCATACAATGATATTAGCTTAAAACTATATTTTACGACCTTACAGCCTTTAGAATTTACTGAAGTAGATAAGTCAATACAAGACAAAGAAACTATTGAAGAAGAAACTGGTGTTGAAATGCAAAAATTTAATCTAAAAATGATTGATGGAAAAGAAGCATATAAAACAATAGAGGAAGCAGAAGTAAAAGCAATAGAAAAAGATTGTAAAGGTTACCACGAACACATAGAAAACGATGAGGTTTGGTATATGCCTTGTGAATCACACGAAGTTGTAAGTTTAGAAAGTTTTGGAGAATATGAAGATTTAGAAAATTGGACTTTAATAGATGAACGTAAGGTTGATTATGATAATGAAGAAGCATTAGATTATCAGATTGGTGAATTAAATAAAAAAAAGGATAAAAGTACATTGAGTAAAATTTGGGAATTTGTATCAACTGGAACTGCAAGACCAAATAGTAAATCTGAACAAGATGAGGACTTTAATAAACTTAAATTTAAGGTTCGCTATCAATATGCACCATTAACAACACAAGCAGATAGTAGGGAGTTTTGTGATAAAATGGTAAAGGCTGCAAAGATATATAGGAAAGAGGATATAATCTCAATGGATAGCGTAAAGTTAAATTTCGGGTGGGCAGAAAAAGGAAAGCAAGAACAAGGATATTCTATTTGGTTTTATAAAGGCGGAGGTGCTTGTCATCATTACTGGGCGAGAAAGACTTATATGTACACACCAAAGGATAAAAGAATAGATGTTAAAAGTCCAACTGCACCTAAAATTAGTGTTGCAGAAGCAAAAAGAAAAGGTTTTAGACCCCAAATAAATAATCCGTTAGTAGGAACGAAACCAATTAATATGCCCAATGAGGGATTTGTAAACAGATAAATATGGCTACAACACTTTTTATAAATAGAACTGATTTGGTACGTAATTCCATTATGGATGGGAATATTAATACTGACAAATTTATACAGTTCATAAAGATTGCGCAACAAATTGACGTTCAGCAACTTATGGGTACAAAATTATATGAAGGATTAACTGTTGCAATACCTAATATTGATTTGGCGGCTAATGCAAGATGGAAAACTTTACTAGATGATTATATAGTGGATATGTTAATATGGTATGCTCAAGCAAATTACTATCCATTCGCTGCTTATACTGTAAAACAAGGGGGCGTTTTTAAGCATACTTCTGAAAATTCTCAAAGTGTAGATAAAAACGAAATAGATTTTTTAGTTGAAAAGGCAAGAACAAATGCAGAATGGTATTCAAGAAGATTTATTGATTTTATGGCTTTTAACCAAACAACATATCCTGAATATACAAACAATATAAATGATGACATTTATCCAAGTAACGATGCAACATTTAACGGATGGGTTTTATGAGTTATAAACCAAAAAAAAAGAACATAGAAAAATTAAAAGTTTTTTTAAAAAACAAAATAAATAAAAATAAAAAGTATGGCAACCTTATTTAATACTAAAATATCAGCAACGTACGAGGGTCTATTAAAGACTATCGACAATGCAGCTATATCTGCAAGTTTAAAAGAATTAACGGATGGTTCAGGTAATCAATCAGGGCTTTATTTAAACACAGCAGGAGACTTTAAGGTTACTTCCATACTTGAATGGGGTTCTTTAAAAGATACTGGAACAGGAGTTACAATAACGCAATTTGTAACAGCAGCTAATGGAATAGAAAATTTTAATAATGATACTACACTACCAACAAGTGCAGCAGTTAAATTATATGTAGATACTAAATTTTCCATTACAGATACTTTAACAGAGGTTTTAGGATTTGGAAACACAACAAGCGGAAAAGATATAGCGGTAAGTGCAGGAGATGACATTACTTTTACTGATACTTCTAAAATCTTAATGGGTGCAGGTAGTGATTTAAGCATATATCACGATGGAAGCCATAGCTATTTAGAAGATACAGGAACAGGAGATTTTAGATTAAAAAGTAATAGTGGTATCGCTTTGTTATCTAATACTAATGAAGATATGCTTTTAGCAGTACCTAATAGTTTTGTTAAATTATATTTTAATAATTCAGAAAAATTAGCTACAAAAAACACAGGTGTTGATATTACAGGAGATTTACTCGTAACAGGAACTATCACAGGAGCAGGAGGTTCTTTCTTGCCACTTGCAGGAGGCACAATGACTGGCAACACTTTACACGGAGACAATGTAAAGTCTGTTTACGGAACTGGTGGAGATTTAGAAATATTTCACGATGGTTCTCATAGTTACATAAAAGACACAGGAACAGGAAGTTTAAAAGTATTTACAAGTAATTTTGTAGTAAATAATGCAGCCGATTCTGAAAATATGATTATTGCTACTGATGGAGCAGAAGTTCGATTATATTATAGTGGAAGTAAAAAACTTGAAACTACAACATCAGGAGTAGCAGTCACAGGTTCTTTATCTACTACAACAAATGTAACTTTTGCAGATAATGGAAAAGCTATATTCGGTGCAAGTTCAGATTTTCAAATTTATCATTCAGGTGCAACAAGTTTAATAGAAGATTTAGGAACAGGAGATTTAAACATTACAAGTAATGGTTCTGGAATAAATTTACAAAAAGGACAAACAGCATATTTAGCAAGATTTTATACTGATGGTGCAAGTGAATTATATTATAGTGGAACTAAAAGAATTGAAACAGTAACAGCAGGCGTAAAGGTAACAGGAGACCTTGAAGTTACTGGAACGATAACTGGATCAGGCGGTTCTTTTTTACCACTTGCTGGTGGTACAATGACTGGGGTTACTACATTCAACGACCATACTCTATATGGAGACCAAGTAAAAGCAAAATTTGGAGCAGCTGGTGACTTAGAAATATATCACGATGGCACTCATAGTTATATACAAGATACATCAGGCACAGGCGATTTACGAATTGATACAAGCGCTTTTAGATTAAGAAGTGCCAATGGTGGCGAATCAATGATAACTGCCTTTCAGGATAGTTCTGTAAATTTAATGTTTAATACATTTACTAAATTATCTACTACAAACACAGGTATAGCAGTAACAGGAAATGTAGTTCCTACAGGAAGTGTTATTGTACCTGATGCTGGACAGTTACAACTAGGAACAGGAAATGATGCTCAAATATATCACGATAGTTCTAATTTCTATGCAAAAAATTTAGTAGGTCAATTAAACATAGACCAAGCAGCAATAACTGAATCAATAGTATTTAAAGTATCAAATTCAAACGCTTTAGATACAACAGCATTAATAATAAATCGTGAAGGAGATTTAATAACAGGAGCAGATGTGACTATTGCAGGAGATTTAACTGTAAACGGAACAACTACAACTGTAAACACGCAAACACTATCAGTACAAGACCCATTAATAGAATTAGCAAAAGACAATGCTGCGAATAGTTTAGACATTGGATTCTATGGTAAGTACAACGATGGAACAACAAGGTACTTAGGATTGTTTAATGATGCTTCAGATACTAATAAGTTTAAACTATTTAAAGGAACAACAGTAGAACCTACAACAACAGTCAATATAGGTGGAGCAGGGTATGTAGCAGCAGATTTAATAGTGGCAGGATTAGAAGCAACAACAGGAACTTTTGCAGGAGATGTTATAATTGATGATGGTGTGGGTAGAATAACATTGTCAAGTGTTAGTGGGGAAAATAGAATACAAAGTACAACTACTGGATTTGGTGCTTATGAAAAATTAACATTTACAGCAGACGATTATCAATTTAGTCTTGGCGACGCAACATTTGCAGGGGATTTATTACCCTCATCTACTGGTGCTAGTGATTTGGGTTCTGACGCAAAAAGATTTGGAAATATATTCGCTGATGGTGGGTCTATTCCTTATCTTACTTCATTACAGCTGCAGTTACAAGGAAATTTAACAATACTAAACAAAGCTCAAGGTGCTTATATAGGTTTTGCTACAAGAAACACTACAGGTTCAGAGGTTGTAATGGATTTAACTAATGTAGGAAGTGCAACTTTTGCAGGGGATGTAAATATTGGAACAGGAACTGGAGGCAAAAATGTTGTAATAAATTCTCAAACTTCAATATTCAAAGCCACTACTGCGGGAACTGGGGAAGCTGCATTATATTTAGCAGATGGAGACATAGATTGGAGGATACAAAAAAAGAATAATGATAATAACCTAACGATTAGAGACAATACCTTAGGCTCTGATGTTATGACCTTTGCGGCAGGTACAGGAAATGTAGGCATAGGTTCTTTCCCAACAAGTAAATTACAATTAGAGCAATCAATAGTTCCTAGAATTACTATGATTAAAACAGGAACTTTAAGTTGGTATGTAGGAAACCCAACACAAGGCTCAAGTAATAATTTTACAATTGGTACTGATTCAGGTAGTAATTTCGATATATTAACTTTAGATACTTCATCAAACGCAACTTTTGCAGGAGATGTAACAATAACACAAGGAGCTTTAATTGCAAGTCAAACTTCTACGACTAATCCTGTAGCAAGATTTACAGATACTGGTGTTGTTAACTATGATTGGACATTCCCAAATAATTCAACAATTCAATTAGGTACA
>Ga0208814_1000333_pt1 | contig 31678 bp, 24 predicted proteins | sample MalvirAntarct_55_FD_184253 | JGI IMG/M metagenome (GOLD analysis project Ga0208814, IMG submission 184253) | Marine viral communities from the Global Malaspina Expedition - Malaspina viral metaG Antarct_55 (SPAdes) (version 2) | ecosystem: Environmental > Aquatic > Marine > Oceanic | place...
ATTAAGATTACTTTCAAACTCTCGTTGGATTTGATAAATCATTATCTTAGCCTTCTGAACCCACCTCTTGTTTGCACTTATATCTAAAATTGCATTAGCTTTTTTTAGGTCTGCATTTATGTCTAACATCATTTGTTCTGCACTTGCAAACGCCCTACTTACAGGTCTAAATACATTCTCGTAAATCATTGTAGACTTAAACTTCTTAGCTCCAGCACTAAGAACTTGGTCAATGTTTTTAAGTGGGCTTGAGTTGAGTCTATTCCGTATGGATGTAACCAGCTTACCTCTTCCCTTGAACATATTAATTACGGCTACCTTAGCTGACGATATTGATTTATCAACAACTCCACTTTCCTTTATTTCTGATAAGGGAATTGCTTGTTCATTTCTGTTGGCCTCAACAATCAACTTAGACTGTACTAAGTTTGTGGTTACAAACCCAGCCTGAAGCATTTCAACGCCCCTTGTAAGTATATTTATTTGAGAGGTGCTTAACATATCAAGGTCTTCTACCTTAAGGGTTTTTGCAAACTTTAACGCAGCCTTATCATCGTCCGATAAATTATCTAAAAATTTTGGTGCTTCTTCTACAGCCACCTCAAAATCCTCTACTGCCTCTGCTCTTTTTTCCGCTGCCTTCTCCTCTAACTCCTCTATTGTAAACCCCTTGTTGTCCGAGTTTCCTATAAGTTCCTTAAACCTTGTTATAATTTCAAGTTGAGAATCTGATATTAATCCATCCTTAAGCATTTGCTTTAAGTTCTCTGTCTTTGTCTTGCTAAGGTCAAGATTTTGGTTTATTGTTTCAGCAATACCCTCAGCCTCATTGTTATCTTCAGTAAAAGATTTAATAACAGCGTTAGCATCGCTTTTAATTATATTTCTGTCCTTCACATCACGCTTAGTCTCTATATTTGATAGGCTTGTTATGACTTTATCATAATTTTTTAGTGCTTCTTTTGATAGTTGCTTAGGGTTTAGCTTTAACACCGCTAGTACAGGAGCTTCAAGGTCTTTTAAATGTGCAAGCCTTGATAATTTAGACTTAGCGAGCTTAAAAGTTTTAATTCTAGCATTCATAGCCCTTCTGTCTATATCTCTACTGATAGCATCCATAACATCGCTAATCTTCTTCTGCATATTAGTTGCATTAGCCTGATCAACGCTTTTCATTATCTTTTGTACGGTTCTATTGGATACTTCTTTAAGATTAGATTCTTTTATTATAACCCTAATCTCTTTTATGACATCAGCTCTAGCAGCTTCACCTTGCTTTATCTTGGCTCTAAATAACTCCTTAACTTTAGCTATCTCATCTCTTAGTTTCTGTGCGGAAACTTCTCTTGCTTTTCTTTTATCGTTTTTTACTGAATCAATAAATTCCTCGAACCCTTGCTTAAATCTTTCGGTAATACTAAGTCCTTTAGTCTCAGAAGCTATAGATGTAGTTTTTTTCTTTACGGGCTTCATCGCACCTCTTATCTCATCTTTGCTAAACCCAAGCTCTTGCAAAACATCTATAGTTTCTTTTCTCGTAAGACCCTCTTTATCAGCGTCTTCTATTACATCTTTTATTGTGAAGTCTTCTTGTAGCTGCTGGCGGGTTTGGGGGGTTTTTATAGTAGCTACCTTGGGTTGAGCACCTGCACTTGAGGATACATTTGTAATTATAAATCCTTCATCAGATTTACTAGATACTACTACGTCTTTTTTATTATGCTTAGTGTAGCTATCGGTTACATCGTATGACTTATAAAATTTAGTAGGCTGTAATATTTTTTCTATTTTAGCACTCACTACCCAACCAAAAGAAGGGTGATGATCAATATCTTTTGTGTTTGTCTTTGAAACTTCGAATGTAGATGGGTCAAACTGAATAAAAGTCATAAGCTCCCCACCAACAACTCCTTCATTTAAAGGATCCATTATTCTTTGATAAAACTCTTTTAAATTTTTAACACCAATAGCTTTTTGAAACTTCTTATTAGATGCTATTTTTCCGTTAAAAGATTTTCTTAAATCAGGCGAGAAATTATTTTCAATATCCAAAAGCCTTACTAATTCTTTTGGGTCAGACTCAAATGAATCAAGGTTACTTATATTAAGTCCAGATTTATCTCTAAATTTTTTGAAAGCACTCAAAAATTGAGTAGGTTTGTTTGGTTTTTTAGTAACCATAACATCCTTACCTTCTACTTTCTTTATATAGTATCCTTTCTCTTTTATGCTTTTAATTTTTGCAGCGTAAGTTTTTTTAGCAGATTCATTTCTAAGATTAGAATCAAATAATTTTATAATCTCCTTATTTGTTAGTATATTAGTATCAAGAACTAAGCTTACCAACGACTCAAATATGTGTTGCTGAAACTGCCAAGAATCTTTTAATGTTCCTGCGTGAGGAGCAAACATATTTGCCTTACCATCGATAGCATTTTTTATAAATCCTTCTGCTTGAGATTTAGTGTTAAATGCAGCTAGATTAGATACATCTCCTAGTTTCTTACCTTTCTTTGTCATCATAAGAGGTACATAATTTCTACCTCCTAATAAGTCTATACTATATCCATTACCTAATTCTGTAACACCAGCATTAGTGTAATCATACATATTCGTAACAAAATTAGTTCCTTCAATATTAATCAAATCTATATTATCAACTAAATCCCTAATCCATTTTCTTGGGTCGTTTTTTGCGTTTTTAGAATCTATAACATCAATTTGTTGTCTAGGAATAATAAGAGTACCAACCTCTCCTGACTCACCCTGCTCTTCATTTTCAAGTATCTCTATATCAGACTGCTCAATAACCTCGCCAGAAGCTACCTTTGCAGACACAACATTTAAGAACTCTAAAACCTGCTTATCGCTATCTAAGATGCCTTCTACTGGCACATTAAGAGCCTTAGCAAGCTTTCTTAGAAAATCTTTTATTAAGTCCTTTACAGACTGCGTAGATGATTCGTAGTTCTCTGCTAGTATACCAAAAAGTTCAGCAATACTTTCCTCAGATTGAAGCCCTTCATTTTTGTATTGGTCAGCAAATCTATCAAGCTCTTTAAGTAATTTTGGAGACGCAACCTTACGAACAGTAGTCATCATATCAGATGTAACCTTCTGTGCTCTAGCGTTTGTTATGCCATCCTTAAGTAACAATGCGTGGAATACTTCGTGTGCAACCGTTCTTAGGTTTGCTTTTTCAAGGTTTATCTTTATAGTTTTTGATGATGGTACATACGAACCACCCTCATTAAGGTTACCTCCAGAAGCTACATACTCTTGCTTTGTCTCATAAACCTCAATGGCAACACCCTTAGCAATCTTTGATAAAGCTTTTCTAGCTTTTTTTACTTGCCTTCTAATTCCAATCTTACCATACTTGGTAGTTATTTTTTCTATTCCAGTGGCCTTTGTAGCTTCTCTTGGTGTAGCTTTAGTTTTTAGTGCAGCCTTTGTAGTTTCTTTTGGCTTGGGAGCTTTAAGTGTATCAAGAACAAACTTCTTAAAATAAAACTCGTTTGCGGAGAACCCTTGATCTTCTGTAAATGATAATGCATCGTCTATAGATTGCATTATTGTCATTCCTGACGCATAAGAGTTTCTAAGAACTTTTAACGCATTAGTTACAATCGACTCAGGTGCAGATATTCTTTCGTTAAATGCAGGCTTTGATCCTTGTGTTTTTTGTTGTCTTGTAGCTAGACGTTCATTAATAGCATTATCTATTCTTTGTAATTCTTCTTTTTTAAAGTCATCTATAAGTTTTTCTGCATTAGCTAAAGCCTTTGTTTCTTGGTTTGATTTCTTAGACTTAAATACACCTATAGCTTTACTTCTCTTTGCTTCTTCTCTAGTGCCAATCAGTTTACCACTTTCGTTCATCTGAGATACAGTGAAAGAACCATCGTCATTCTTGGTTACTTGAAATACGTCTTCTCCAACCTGAACTAAGTCTTTGTTTTTAGAATCTTGAGCGGCCTCATCAAGAGCCATTTCTTCAAACTCTTGGACACTTTTCTGAGACTCTTCCTCCATTTGAGATAACTCCTCTAAGGATTTTTTATCGTACTCTTCTCTGGCTTTTTTCTTTTCTGCAACCCTTTCGGCTCTTCTTTCTTTTTTAGTAGGACTAACAACTTCTTTTCCTTCTGTTGTTAACGGTAGCGTAGTTTCCTTTTTTACCTTTCTAAGCTGGATATCCTTTAAAACCCTTTCAGCTTTAGCTCCTTTAATTCTTCTTACTAACCCTGTACCTATTTCCTTTACTTTTACTACAGCCTTTCCTTTTTTATCCTTACTTCTACCTATTACATTGTACTTTTTACCATCTACAGATACAACATCTGAATCCATAGTTTTTGCTTGTACATCTAAACCTTCAGTTGGCATTGTAGTTAAACCAAAACCAGCGATAGGCTCAGAACCTACCTCATCTTTATTTCCAAGTTCAATTATTTCGTCACCCGACTCAAATATAATGGTATTCTCATTTGTTGGGTCAATCTTTATATTACCCTCTTTGCCGTTTATGTAAACCTTTTCTTCTTTGTTTGCGTTATCTAAAAGACTACCTTGCTCTTCTCTTGATTGCACCTCTGCTTCTAGTTCTTCTAGAGCTTCCTGGGGTATTGTTTCAACCTCCGAGGATTTCTCGGTAGTAGCGATTGATATAAGTTCATTATACTTGTTGTATATTTCCTCAAACTTAGCTTTATCTTCAGGGTTAGTTATCTTTTTTCCATCAACCTTACCATCTGTTAAATAGTTCTCAGAGTTAGGAATAGCCTCAAGCAATTCTACTTGCTCTTCTGCTCTTAATTTTTCTACTTCTTTTCCATTATTCTGTCCATCGCTTGACACATCTGTTGCAGGTTGCTCAATTGTTTCGGTTTCAGTTTCGGTTTCAGTTTCTCCTGTTGTTTCTTTTTCAAATTCTTCATTAGGGTTACCGATATTCTCTAGACTGGCTTGAACTTCTTTAAGTCTTACCGCCTCTGTTTTAGTTAACGAAACGTTATCAACGTCTTTTATTTTATTCTTTAACTTCGCCTCTTCAATTAAAAGCCTTACTGCTTCTGGCTTATTTTCTGAGGTTAGCCTATCTATTTTATTGGCTGTATTTACAGCACCCTGAGTGCTTCTAAAGTTTTCTTTTATAGCATTAGATTCCTCTTGAGTCATTCTGCCGTTAGCGACCTCTATTTCAACCTGCTCGTCAACAAGGTTTGATGTGTTTTTGTTGGACGCAAGTGTTATAGTTGTTTCGTCAATGTCTGTGTTAGGATCGAATACGGATGATGCGTTTTTATATCCCCCTTCCGTAGCCGTCTTATTTGCCTGAACCCTTCCGCTTACAGTCTTTAAGTTTTTATAAGCGGCAGGAACTACACTAATTCCTGCTCCACCAAACTCACCAATTACCTCAAGAGCTATATCTTTAGCGTTCATCTCTTGGCCTATTACAGCCCTAGCACTAGCTTCACCAACACCTCCACCAGCACCCTCTACTAGTACACCACCAGCAATACCAGCAGTTTTTATAGCCGTCCTAGACGCAATGTTTTTCCCTAATGGTACTGCCTTTTTAAGAACTGTGCCTGTAAATTTACCTGCGACCCCTGCTGTTATAACGTCTACAGCAGAAATTACAGCACCCCTAGCAATTGCTTTTTGTCTTAAAGTAGAAAGTTTTTCTGGGTCGCTTAAAACCATCTTAACTTTTTCAGGAGTAAGTACCCCACCTATTTCTTCTTGAAGGAGTTCATTGAATGTTAATGCTGCCTCCATAGTACCGGATAATGCAGCATACCCACCAATCATAGCCCCTCCTGTTGATGTTAAAGGAGCGAACACTCCTCCAGCTAATCCAAGTGCAGCACCAGTACCAACACCCGCAGCGGTAGCAGCGACAGCCTGTTCTGATTGAAGAGAGCCGACCATTGTAGCCATCGAACTTACCATTACTGGTATTGCAATTCCAGGGTTATTTATTGTTGCCATCAGAATACCATAAACTCCTCCACCATTCTTATCAACATCTTTATCCCATGATGCCATTTCATCTTGAATCTTTTGGTTTTTACTTAATTTCTCATTTGCTCTTATGTATTTATATATTTCGTTAACCGAAGCATCTGCTCCAGAAGTCATTAAATCCATTGATGGGTCTACGGCTGCTGATTGTGCTACACCTTGTACCCCTGCCCTCCATAAATCTCCTAGAGTATCGGTAACTTCGTTCTTCCCAAAAACCCTTTCAACAAGAGTGTCTTCTTCTTGTGATTCCGATGAACCACCCTCCGATGCTAAACCCGTATCTGCTGGTGTGGTCGCATCCTCTACCGCAACAGCATCCATCTTTGCTAGACTACCATCACCTAGTACGTTAGCCTTCCAAGTATCAAGGTCGCTATCGGTTAATTTTTTATCAACTAAATAGTTGTGTACATTATTCTGTACTTCTTTATTCTCACTGATGTTCGTTTTCCATGAGTCAAATTCAGAGTCTGTTAAATTATTAGAAGACAAGTCCTTCCAAATATTCATTAAAATTTCTTCGTTCATAATATATTTTTAACCGAATTTACCTGTTTCAACTTTACTGCTTGTGCCTTTATTACCGCTATTGGTTGATGATTCTCCACCTACCAAGCCTCTTACCATTTTTTCCCACTCAGCTTGTCCTTCTTCTTCTTTAGGATTAAAGTTAAGTATTTCTTTTCCATCTTTCGTTACTGTTATTGTATTGTAGCCAAATGAATCCTCACTCAACTCGATACCTAAATCATATAACTGCTTTTGGCTAAACCAATCCTTAAAGTCCTCATCATCTTCTATATTTTTATCTTCATCACTAATCGGAATATATGATTCAACAAGTTTGTTTATTTTTTTGCCTTGGCTAGTCTTAGTAGGGTCTTCTGTAGAAACTTTTTTAGAGCCAAGAATACTATATATTTGTTGCATATCATTATTCACATCAAATGATCCTACAGAACTCTCTTCCCTGTTTTTTCCAGTACCAGTTTCCTCATATATATTTATTATTCCGCTTTGGTTTGGGTCAGCCTCTATAAGAAAATCATTCAAGCCATTCATTGAAGTTAAGGCTGACATAGCTCCTTCGGTGTTACCCATTCCTGTAGCTTCTTTATACCCTGCTACGGCATTATCAATTACTTGGCTTGTATTAAACTTACCTGAGTTTGCTTTATTTCTACTAATAGCAGCAGCTCTATCAGCCCTTAGTCGGTTAGTAGCTCCCACATTTATTACCCCATTATCTTTAGTAAACGCACCTAATTCATAGGCTGTTTGATATTGTGCCCATTCGGAAAACTCCTTAAACTGCTCCTCGTTAAAACCAAACCTCTGAGCGTTCTCCTCAATATTCTGTCTGATAAACTGACCGCCACCTAGCTCATCATCACCAAGTATAACTTTGTTAGACGGATCCTCATATGGGTTATCTTCTTTATCTCTTTTTAATGTTCCGTCTCCATTATAGGAAGGTTTGTAATAAACAAATTGCTTCTTTCCATTAATAACTTCCTCTTCTAATCCTCTACCAACATACGCTCTCATTGAGGATGCAACAACGTTATCTGTTCCAGCAGATATACCCGCAACCTTAGCATCTGCGGCAACCTTTACTCTTCCATATAACTCACGCACATTAGTGCTTTTGGTTTTAAATACTTCACCATTTCTAGTTTCCGTTCCATCAATTTTATAGTCATCTAAAATCTTACCGTCATTATTGGTTACCTTTAAATCTGCTAAGGTTTTTATCGTGTTCTTATCAAGAACCTCTGGAACTGTATTGTACACAAGACTATTATAATCGCTATTGTCCTTATTGTTCTCAAAGTCTGCATTTGCCGTGTAAGACATCTCATAAACATCGCTATCGATACCCTTTGATAGATTAGCTTGCCTTATCGATTCCCCTTTAGCTAACTGCTTCCATGTCCAACCATTTTCTTCATCGTAACTTGCATCCCAAGATATTTGCCCATTTATACCATTCCCAGGCTTTGATATTTCCATCATAGCCAAAAACCTTGAATCTACTGAAGACATATCTATTTGACCACCACCCGTGCCCGCTCCTTTAGAGTTTAGTGTTTCGTTATATTTTTCAATGGTGTAGTTCATAGTACCAAAGGTATCTCCAATATTAGCTAGCATTGACTCTGTGTGCCTGAGAAAAGCCTCATCCTTCTCGTACCCCTCATACTTAGATGTCGCCTGAGATAATCTAATCTTAGTATTTGCATAATCTTTCATAATTTGCTTTGAAGCAATATTAAGGGATTCCATATTAATTTTACTCTTTTTACCTGCGTCTATAAGAGTTTGTTTAGCTGTACCAACATCAGCTAAAGCTGTTTGACGTAGTTTCCAATTAGTTTCATTTCTTAATTCATTATCAGCTATTGCTTTCTGGCGATTTTTTATCATAGCCGATAGACCTTGGTCTGCTGCTCTAGAATTAGAACTAGTACTTGGCCTTACGCTTGAAATACTTTTTTGTAATGCTGGATTAGAATATGTTCCCATGTTTTATATATGTATTTTTTGTAAAATAGTTTTGATTTATGGTGCAGGGGTTGGAGTTCCTTCTTGCTTCTCTACATTAAATTCACCCTCTTGACCACCACCAGAGTAATTGTTTGTTGTGTTGCCTGATTCTGAGTCAGACCCTGTTGCTACATAACCGGCATATCCAGCATCTGCTGCGAATTTAATAGCGTCATCTGTGGTTGCATCATCATCAGCTCTAGATTGCCTAAAATCACTTCTAGCTTGATCTATATCACTTTGAGCTCTATTCATTGCATTCATCTCTCTACTTTCTTGCTGGTCATAAACAAACTTCCTTCCTTCAGCGTCAGCTTGTTGCATTCTTCTTTTTTCGGAAAGAACCTGAGTTTGTAGATTAAGTTCTCCTTGTGCGGCAAGCTTCTGATTAGCAACTTCTTGTTGCTCTATGTTAGCGGCTACACCCTTCTTGCTTTGCCGTGCGGCTTGTGCTAATGCGGTTGCACCACCTGCTCCTGCTCCTGTAGCCCTTAAAGTATCTAATGTGTTTGCTAAGGCAGCGTCAGATTGTTGCATCTGTATTTCAGCAGCTCCTGTTGCTACGGTTAGGTTAGCAAGTGGATTTGAAAGTTCTCCAGATAAATCTTTAGCAGCAGCATATGGATTTATAATATCCTGTCTATCAGCTTCTAGTGCCGCCATCCTATTTTGTGAGTCTCTCTTTTCTTTTTCCGCTTCTTTTAAACGCTTTTTTGCTCTAGAAGATTTTATTATCATTCCAGTTATACTTGCCGCTGCTCCTATGCCTAACGCTATAAAACTCATAGTTATTTATTTTTTTTGTTAAATTCTTCTGTTGTAAATGAGACTATTTCTTTCTCTAATTGTTTTATATCTTTTACGTTTAGAGGATTTTTATGTACGTTAACAAACACAGAATCTTCGTGTGCGTATATAACCCTCTTTGCTCCTGGCTCTGACACAGTGTAACAAGGTGCAATATAATCTATAACTTCACCGTTGTTATTAATTGATACATGTCCAGTTAACAAGAACCATACATGCTGGTGATTATGAATAGCTCCAACGACTAACTGGTCTGCTTTCATTGTCATCTGCCTTATATATATTTGGTCAGCAAAACTATTCTTTATAGGTATTTCAGGTATATCTACTATACTAAGTCCATCTCCATAAAAACCTTCCTTATCCTTGTTTGATACTATAAGGTTTTGCAAATCTTCTATTTCCTTGTTTATTTTTTTTAACTTCATTTAATTATGATTTTACAAAGTTCGAAGATACAGTAAATAAAGTCTTTAACCCCCCTAATTCTGTAGTATTATCTGTTCTTAATTTAACTGTAGCAAAGAAACCTTTTATACCACTCATACTTGAGCCTGGAACTACTTGTCCTGGCTGACCAAACGATACGTTTTGGTTAGTGCCACTAATCAACACGCCTTTATTTATTAAGTTGGCTACATATTTATTCTCCTTTCTATTAAATCCAACCCTTCTTACAACTCCATTCTCAGTGTAAACCCCTTCATCATAGCTATATATAGAAGACGCTTCATCTTTGTAATTGTTTGATTCTGAGTTTATTGCTGTAGGGCCTGTTCTATCAGATAGAAAGTAATCAACTTGCCAACCATTAGTTCCTTCGTAATTAATTGTATTAAAGTTCTTAGATGTAGATGCAACTGGATTAAAAGATAGCTGCACTGAAGTAGGATAATAAGTTCCATAGAAGTACCCTCTATTATTAATTACAGATTCATTGTAATGTTTCCACACATTCCCACCTTCGATAGAATAATATACGCTATTTATAGTGTCCATAAACGCTGGCTTGTAATCCCAAAGACTAGTCCACCCGTTTACCGTATCAGCAAACGATAAGGTATCGTAAGCACTAGTTGCCCCATCCTGTATAGATATAACGTAGTTGTCATAGTAGTTATCGTATCCACCAACAATTTTATCATTGATAAGTTTATAGAAACTAAAGTCCTCGTTTGCAGGTGTTACGCCTGAGGGTAGTGTTAGTATACGGTCAAATATCAATCTCTTAGCAGTTGTAGAAATATTTGTTAAATTAGATTCTATTATTGTTACGGTAAGAAATCCAATTTGAGCAGGGTCGCCAGGTGGAACAGAAATAGTTCCTATATTATCAGTGTTAATTGATATGACATCGCCTACTGAATAAAAAGTGCCAGGAACAGTTGCCGTCACACTTGATACCGCACCAGCACCATCAACTACTACAACAATAGTAGCTGAACTTTGACCGCTAGACCCACGAGATGTAGTGAATCCTCCAGACCCCTCGGTAAGTGTGTACGATGCGGGCCCTCCATTTAAAGCAGGCACGTTATTAGTTATAGTTAAAGCCCCCGTCAACCCTCCTACATCCTGCTTTGAATAAACATATACCCCGCTATTACCATATATCGATGACGAAAACTGCATACCAAGTTCTAGGTTACTAATCAACCCTGTAGAAGAGTCTTCAGCTATAATGGAGTTTGTTGGGAAAATAGTCGATAGTCCAGGGTTTGCTGCGTATAGCTTTAATGTAAGCAAGCTACTAAGTTCTGGCTGTTCAGATACGGCAGCAAGCTTATCTCTAAAATAGTCACGCATACCATACATACTTATTTCAGTAAGTCCGTCTGTTGACAATCTCATTACAGCTCCCCTGTTTTTATCTGAAAAGTATAATCTACTTCCTTTGAATGCAAAAGACTCTGGGTTGTTACTTATGCCATACTCTCCAGAATATTGAGTAATGCTTCCTATAACAAGTGACGATGCTGTTTTTAAAGCATCCCCATCGGCTGTATATATTTCATCTTTATCTATCAACGCCCTGCTTATCTTATCATTTTGAAAGATAACTAAATTTGTGTTTGAGGCATATAATTTTTGTATTCCCCCATATCTAGGGTCTACTTGAGTTTGAATTTTTTCTGCTACAGAAAATACGTTAGTATCGTTAAATCCAGTTGTAGAATTGTAAAGGCCAGAATAAATTATTCCATTGCTCAATATTAACTCATCATCAGTGGTTTCCTTTATATATGCCCTAACTCCAAGGTCAACTTGTTTGTTATTATAACCTCCCCGTATTCTAGACTCCTCTATATACCACATGTAAACATCGTCATTTCCATTTGGATAAATATCAGTTGACACAAGATTAGGGAAGAGTGGGTATCCGTTAGGATTCCATGGCAACCCAGGCCACACAGCTTTACCTGATCCTTGATTGAATAAATCTGGAATTGCTGCAACGGTTATTGTAGTTCCTGAAGATCCTACTCCTAATTGACCTGCTGTTACAGTTATAATGTCTCCAACTGAGTATCCCCTACCTGTGGTAGTTACAGCCAAAGTAACAATTGTAGAACTAATAACATTAGCTGACATTTTCAATTCTACTCCTGAACCTGAAGTTGTCGATGCTATATTAGTATAAAAGCCTATAGTTCCGCTTGTAATACCTGTATTGGCTAATACCTTACCGATGTTCAGTTCCGTATCTACATTTGCCTCAACTAATTTTTTAACTATAAACGAATTGAAATATGTTACTTCTCTTATTGTAGCCATTCTAATTTAATTTTCACGAAGTGTAAAGTATATTGTTGTAGTAGTAGAAAGACTTCCACTAAGACCAGACGCATCACTTAATTTTAAGCTAACCCTAAATTGTGTGTCTACTCTTTTATTGTATGTGTACAAATCGACTATACCGCTAGGAGTACCCGCAGCATTAGTATTCAGAGTGATAAATTCACTTGAATATGATAATGTTTCTGCTGAAATAGCTCCTTGGGCAGAACCAAGTAACATCCAACTAACTTTATTGTAATCAATAGCACCATTGTACATAGATGGAGAGTATGGCGTCCAAGTATTATTATTGCCAACCCACAGAAACTCTACGTTAGTAACCTGCCAAAGTAACCCTCTTTTAAATATACTAGGGTCAGTTGTATTTGCACTTCCATTCTTTCCGTTCAAGTCATATAAAGTTCTATATCCAGCAACACTAAATTCTTGTGCATCTGGTATAGGATTAGGTATAGCTGCATAACCAGGAACAAAGTTGTCTAATTCATTTGCTTCGTTTGTTGTTATATCTTTAGAAAATACTTCACCGCTAGCTAAGGTCTTAGTAAACCTAATCGTAAAATTATACCTATCTTTTATATAAGACTGAGAGTCGTATGCAAAGTATTTACCTACGGCTATCTTTAATCTAAACTTGTATTGGTCAGTCCCAGCAGTAGTATTTTGCTCTAACGTAAAGTAAGAGGTGTTTGATAGTATATTACCATTACCATCAACAACTTTAATTATCTCTCCCTTAAGGTCTGCTCCAACTATACTAATGCCCGTACTATTTGTTACATCAAAAAAGTCTTTATTTACATAATAAGGAGTTGCGATAGTTGAAAAATTACTTTCGTTTAACTCCCAAGACCAGTCCGCAATTAAAGAAGGGTCGTTTATATCTGAATCTTGATTAATATAATTGTTTAACTGTGATATAAGTCCACTTGAACTAGATTCGTAATAGATATCTAAGTTAGATTCAAATGGAGTTGTTTCATATACATTTAATCTTAATTTTTCAAAGGAAACATTGGCAGACTTATTTCCTCCGGTAGCACCTATAAGTTTTTCTGTATTAATAGACGCTACATATGGGTTGCCGCCTTTTACGCTAGCCGAAGGAACGCTATAAAATGGAGATATGTATGCTAAATTACCTTTAGAACCTTTATTTGCACCTATATCCGGTATCAATCCAATTCTTCCTACGTCATCCGCTATTCCATTTAATGATGGGAAATATTGCCTATTAGAATTAGCATTATCGTAATATCTATTGTTCCAAACTCTACCGTATAGCTTAACAGAGCTAGAGAAAGTAAGGTCTTGTGATGCAGATGTTTTTAAGTCTCTAGAAACTTTATTTACATTATCGCTAAATAAAGTTATAAAAGCTAAATCTTCATTTACTTCAATATTTTTAGGGGAGATAGTTAAAGATGCCCACCCTTCTCCAAGAGTATAATTAGATGGATTAATAAAAGTTAAAGTTTTTCCGCTTGAATCTATTTCAGATAAGGTTACGTTTATAGCACTAAGGTTTGTGTTAGTGCCTTGTAAATAAGCTCCAATCCACATATCCGGAACTGGCTCTGAGTCGCTAGATAAGTCACAAAATTCATCCGCACCAGTGTTGTTTACCATTTTTCTGATATTAATTCTCAACACATCAGGCTGCGGCTTGTTGTTTAATATTGTAGGTAGATATACATTATAATAATCTTGAGCACTTTGCTTTACCACAACCTTATAACTATACCACCCAAGGGGATTTGTAAGGCTATACAATCCTGCATATCCCTCCCTGTCTATTACAGAAGGAATAACTCCACCCCAATTTATTTTTAACGAATCACCTAAATAAGATTTTATACCAGACCTACTTTGTCTATAATCATTAAATACAGTTGAATTATCAGAAGTTATAACGTCAGATTGCCTTCCAAATTTATCAGCCAAAACTATTCCAATCTCATATGACCTACTTTGCTTTAGGTTATGATTTGGATATTCAACTTGATTAAATGAATTATATGTTCCATAGCTTTGCTTTTCTCCAGATGTAGCTATATAATTTAGTTTGTTTGGCCTTGATGTTCTATCTAGATAGTTTCCATATATTACCCTATTCCCTGCAACTTCTTGTGCTTTAGCTCTAATTGGAGCTCTATCAGCAGCTCTAGAAAAATCTACAGAACGTAAGGTTCTTATAGGCATTGAAGCATTATATTTATATGTATATTGATTTGTTACTAGACCTATAAAAGAATCTTTTGTTATTGTATCTATTATTTTTATATTAGATTCATCAGAGTCTTTATATAAAATATCTATTTCTATAACCTTTAATTTATCGTATAATTCGGCTGGCGTATTAATACCCTCTGGCATATCTATAGTAATGCCAACTTGGTTTACTTTGTTTTCAAAAAATGCTATTATAGTGCTTTTTATCGCTCTGTTTTCATCAGAGTTAGACTCAACGTCATCAATACTTTCTGGAATTGAATCTTCTAAAAAGTAGCCGTCTTGTCTTGGTATAAAAGCTGCCTGTGTGAACGGAGCTATTAAAGAATATTGGTTATCATCAAACTTAAACCTATAGCTAAACCTAACAAATTTTTCAGATAAAAAATCTTTATCTCCATCAAATGTGGTATCGTAAAATGGGTTAGCAGAAAATGTTACAATATCAGATACAGCTATGTTTGATGTTGAATCGTGGGTAATCTGATTACCTCCAGTATTAGCCGTTATGCTAATATTATCAGATAATATAATTTTAGGGTCACCATCAGAATTAGTACTAGTTATTTTAGAGTTAACGAAAGAACTCGTAGGTAGTAAAGTTAACCTTGTCGCATCTAAATCTAGAATTAAATCATTAGACAATCCTGGAATAGGGCCTCGTCCTGCGAGAGAAACTCCTCTTAGAATTTTTATTTGATTCCCACTAGAGTAATTATTCCCAGAAGAAACGACATTTATATTAATCGTATTTCTAATAACATCAGAATCTTCAAGAGTGACTACTAACACAGTGCTTCCCGAACCCATAGATCCAGCAGGAAATGTTATTGTATCAGACACTGAATATCCATCTCCTGGGATAACAACTTCTATGCTTGCTGACACAGCAGACAATGAAATTAAATTAAAAGTAGCTCCTGATCCTGAACCATTTGTAGTAAAACTTACATTATTAAATAAACCGTTAACCTTTGCACCGGTAACCTGTGTGCTTATACTAGAGTTTAAAGTTCCAACTCCTACCCTTAACTTACCTGAGAGTGTTGGGACATCTATAACGCTAACAGAGACTTCTAACCCAAGACCCTCAAGCCCAGCCCCAGTGCCTTGTAGCAACTCAAAATTTTTAGCATTAGGTACAAATGGACTAGGAGATTGCGTTAAAAGTATAGGTCTAGGAGTTGAGTCGGCTGTTTCTTGAAATATTCTACTCCATATATTATCTCCTCTTTTTACAGGTGACCCGTAATTAAAAACAGTGGATGGGGTAATTGCAGCAACCTTACGCTCTATAGCACCAGGCAGATTCTCACTAACAACATCCTTCATTGTTGGTGTTTGAGCTATATTCTGACTTCCAATGGTAAGTACTATATCACCCGAGGGTAATGCGGTTGGGTTAGTCCAAGGGCTACCTATAGTTATAGTATCCCCAATACTGAAGTTATTGCCTCCAGTAACAAGAGCAGGGACTGTTGAAGGTACGGTTATTACTAAATCATTACCTACCCCACCACCAAAACTTGCGCCAGAAAAGGTTACTGTATTTCCACTTGTATATCCTGTACCAGCAGAGGTAATGCTAACGTCTGTTACTGTAGCAGAGCCGACAGCACCAGTAGTTGTTATACTAACAGTTAAACCTACACCAGAACCAGTTGTAGCACTTTGAATAACCCCAGTAGTAGTTGTTGGGTTTTTATTTGTTGGATTCGTAGTTATATTGCTTGTTAAGTTAACATTAAAATCACTAACAAATAAGCTAGAAATATTTTGATTTGGAGAAGTTCCTTCTATGGTTATCGATATGTAAGCATCGATTCCGTCACCGCTAGTCGTCCAGCCAGCAGATCCTACCTGCTCAATGTATGTTCCAGAAGGTTTAACAATTACAAGTGGCTGAGTAGTTATTAAAAGCTCACTTCTTACCTCTAAAGGGTATTGGCTTGTTTTTCCTGGGGATAATATATTCTTAGATAATCGAGGAGCATTCCAAGGGAAGTACCTTAACACTGAAATATTATCCTCATTCGTATAATAAGTGGAATCTGATATTGCAGAATTAACATTTATTTTTCTAGGCTGATTCCTATTATCTGTAAAAAATAATAAATCTTCTAGTAAATTTACAGCAAGTATACGCTTTGTTTTGCTAAAGTTTAAAAAACTCCCCGATACTAAGGTAGTTGAGGTGTTAGTCTTAATATCATACATGCATATGTAATGACTAGAGGCTGGTGAAGCAAAGTTTGACACGCCTTCAGGAGATGGGTCATTCCAGTTCGTTACAAACAAAAACATTCTATCTAATATCTTATCTGAAAATAAGCCTACTATCTCTAAATTCTCTCCAATTAAATTAAGATTAGTTAATAATGTATTACCCTCAACATTTTGAAGCAACCCTGATTCTCCACCTTCAGAATTTAATACTGTAGCGTTCCTTGCGTCTATGTACTGTGTACTAGGGATTAATCTAGGGCTAAGATCTTTATTCATCTTAGAGCCTGTAAATTGATTATTAGCTTCTGGCATATTTTAAGATTTTATCCATTTAGATTTACCTCTCATAACTTGAACTATCTCACCTAGCTTTATGTTAGACAGCCTTATTTTTGCGTTTCTAAGTTTAGCACTTCGTTCTCGTCTTAATCTATTAACAACGTATTCTGGCTGATTGATTCTACTGGCTATTATTGCGTGGCTTATATGGCTGTACATAGCGTCCTCTATCATCTTGGGAACCCTAGTGTCCAAGTCGTATGCTAGACCGTCAGAAATGTACTCTATGGTTATCATAACGTCCTTTAAATTGCTTGAAAAGGTGAATACGCCTCTAACCTCATCGATACCAAACCACCCGTTTCTTTGTGTAAGTTGAGGCTCTAGACCATATCTCTGTCCGTTTACGCCACCCCAAAAACTATCTCCCCAATAATCTCTATCAAAATCAAAACCTTGATTTAGCTGTGTGTTACTAAAAGTTCCTGATATTATGCTAGCATTAGCTTTTCTCCACCTCTGTACTGTTTCAGGTGGATCAGTTTCTATATTCTCACCAAATCCATCTTGCACTGGGACTCCTTTATTGTCTTGCTCTAATGCTTGAGCTGGGTTTATAGTTAAGTTATTGTTCGGGTATATTATTCTTTTAACACCTAAGTTGTCTATCCAAGATAACCTAACGTAATTAACGTAATCCTGTGGTATTATAGCTGTTAGGCTAGGTGACATAGTTAGCTCCTGAGACTTAATACTTTTTAACGTATCGTAGCTAAACTCTTGCATACCACGTTTAGCATGAAATATAATGTCTGTTCTTTTAGCACTAAGTATTAGTTTGCCAGCACCAACATATGCAACCATAAAGTTATTGATTATATCATTAAGGCTAGTGTATTGATAACCACCATAGTTAGACCTTAAAGCATTTGTGCTTAGGGTAATTAAAATTACCGCTAAATTAGCAGGTGCAACATTAAATTTTATAATGTTGTTTGCCATAGTGAATGTACCAGGTGCAAGACCATTTACAGTTACCGTATAGTTTGCATTAGAAGCACCAACAACAGCGTTAGCTAAGTCTGTGTTAAAATTACAAACAAATGATAACGTAACACCATCACCTATAAAGCCTTGCTGACCTGAATAATACTGAGCATTAGTTTCGGTTATTAAACCACCATTTGGATTTGGCATATCTTATCTTTTTGAGTTGTTTTCTTCTTGCTGGATTTGAGAAGCAGCAACTTGAATAATCTGAGGATCTTTTACTACAACACCGAAGTAGAATAAAGTTTTTAATATAAAACTTGTCTGTTCCGATACGTCTAGTTCTATTTGAGTTGAGCCATAAGTGCTATTAGAGTTAAAATTAGAATCTTGTAACGTCACCTCCAAACTACCACCTACACCACCGCCAAAACTTGCACTAGAAAAAGTTACTGTATCTGCACTTACGTATCCCGTACCAGCAGAGGTGATACTAACATCTGTTACTGTGGCAGATCCAGCAGCACCAATAGTTGTTATACTAACAGTTAAGCCCACCCCAGAGCCAGTCGTAGTACTTTGGACGACCCCAGTAGTAATCGCTGGGTCTTTGTCTGTTGGATTCACGCCTGTTATACTACCTGTTAGCGTTCCAGAGCCAGTGTTTAATAGTAATGGCCCGTATACGGTAGGGTCATAAACATACTGTCCTACAGTTCCAATTGAATAACCCCACCTAGGGTCTATTGGCTTTCTTAAGAAGTCACAGTTTATATTACTAATAATAGTATCAGGCTTTACGAATAACCTTTCATTTTCTAGTAAATAAGTTGGGAATGTTTCTGTTGATTTTGTTAATGGAGATTTTTGAATGTTATAAAAATCCATTCTTTGAAGTCTTTGGAGTTCGACTTGTTCTTTGTAGTTAACAACACCTAGCCTGTAAAGCTCTACGGTATTATTAAAAACGTCAGTAGTAGGCAATGTAAAATGAGCAGGAGTTGGGGCAGCAGCGGCTACATAAGCAGCAGGCCCTGATGTTTTAAATATAGAAAGGTGCTCATCAATAGCAGCAACTCTATCTGCGTAATCTGTATCTGTCTGAGGTATACGAAGTTGCTGGTTTAAATCTTCGCCATACTGTTCAAATGTTTCTAGCTGAACCTGTGTGGCAATTTTATTAAACTCATCTGGAGTTACATAGCCCCTCTCTTCCTTGTTGAGTATTAATAATACAGTCTTGTATACCGTATTCACGTTTATTGCCATATTATTTTGTGTTTTATTTATAAAGGTGAGCCAACATTAAGTCAGCCCACCACTATAAATTATAGTTACATATTAAGAGAATTTTTTCTCTATACTTTTATACACTAACATTCCTTCATCAGTTTTAAACCAACTAGCTAATGCCGAGTAAGGGTGTTCGTCAAAAGGAACTTCCATTAGCTTTCTGCCGTTGATTACCCATTTGAATGTTTTTTGATCTGAAGACAATGCTATTATTCCGGCCTCAGCAGCTCTAATACCAAAGCTTCTTAGCTCAACATTCTCATCTTGTGCTAAACTTATAAATAAAGCTGGATTGCTTTTAGCTAATAACATCAAATCTCTTTTAAGTTCCTTACTGCTCATTGTAGATACAGCACTACCTAATTCTGTTCTTAGTATTGCTTCAGCATGCTCTAACTCAAGTGTGTTAGCAAGATTTAATGCTTCTATCTCAAGCTGAATGTCATCTAGCTGATTTACAGCGTTTGCAACCTCATCTTGTTCTTTATACGTTAAACCTCTCTGAGGGTGATATAAAGATAATAGCTTTTGTAAGTTTTGCTTATTCTTAGGAACCATTAATACTCCTTGTATAAATACAATATGTGCAAGAGTTACAGGGCCTTTTTGTTCATCTACAAATGTTGATAATTGATTTGTAGCGTACCTTAACTCTCTTTCATATCCTAGTTTCTCGTCAAAATACATCATAGGATGTAATTCTGAATGCTTACTAGCTAATGTCATTGTTAGTGGGCTTTTATTGTGAGAAAGATAGTATCTTCTGTCCTTCAGTTCCCAAGTGTCTTTTGTTTTTTCTTTTGCTTTCATAAAATATAATATAATAAATAAATAAAAAAAATAAAACTTAGGGCCACAAAGCGTGACCCCAAGTAATATTTATTGCTTATAATTAAGCTGCTGTGAATAACACGAAGTTATTAGCTGCTTGAGTTACTAAACATCTCTCAGATAAGAAACTTACTTCCATCTTATCAAAAGTAGAAGTAGCTGCTCCACCAACAGAACCAGTAATCCAAGACTTCATTCTGCGGTCATCAGCTTCAGAAGCTCTGTATCGTACATGTAGAAATGGTCGTCTGATGTTAGTACCTAGCATTTGATCGTAAACTGTGCTTGTTCCAGCAGGAACCATAACACCTTTAATGTTGTCAATCATACCACGAGTAGTAGCATCGTTCAAATATTTCCAATCAGTCTTGTAGAAATCATAAGAACCTCTTCTAAAACCATCGAATCCTAAGTTCAATGCCATTTCCTCAGAGTTTTCGAAAACTCCATAAGAAGTACCACCAGCTCCATAAGAGTTCTGAGCAGCTAACATATCATCAAAATCCAAAGATGTAGCTCTATCTAAGAATAACATGTTTTCTTCAATAGCCCCTTGCTTGTCAAGATTTTGCAAAATTAAATCAAAGTCTCCTAAAGCACTTCTAGCTCCAGCACCACCTGTTCCAGTTCCGTTTGCGTAGTTTTGGTATACGTTACCTCTTGCAGTAATTGCAGCAAATAACCCTTCAGTACCAGCAGTTGTAATTCCTGCTCCTAAAGCAACCTGACTAACAACACCAGAAGCGGCAGTAGCAGTTTCACCTTCAACAACAGCCATCTCTAGGTAATCTTGAAAACGTAGACGAGTTTCGCCTTCTGATTTCAAATACCATAGATATCCAGATGTTCCATCTTCAGTAGCAACTTCAACCCAACCAATTTGAGCAGCATCAGAACCACTTATTTCATAAGAATCCTTAATGATAATCGGCTTGTTGTTAAACTGCGTAAATGAAGCCTCAAGAGAACCAGTCATTCCGTCTGTACCTTTACCAAATTCAGACCCGTAAACGAATAGGTTTACAGCTCCGTTTGCAATGCTAGTTAAATCAGCAGTAGTATATGATAATACGGTAAATGTTCTAGCTGTTTGATTGATAGCAGAAACATAACATTTTAATGTTACAAATCCAGTAGCAGCATCAGCGATAACAACAGTGTTACCTACTCTTACTGACATGTTATGGTCAGAACCTAAAGTAATTGTTGAACCAGCCGCTGTTGCAGCACCACTAAGTACAACACTTAAGTTTCCTGCTCCGTTCTCATATCCGATATGTAACCTGTTTTGCTCAGACCATATAACTTGATCAGAAGTCATTGGCATCTCAGCACCAACCATACGCAAGAATCCAGATAAAGTTCTGTTTCCGTATCGCTCTACTTCAGCTTCATAAATTTCTGGTAAATACTGCTGTGCAAAATCGTTTCCGCTTCCGTCAGCAAAGTTTAAATAATTTGATGCCAAAGTTGTTTTAGTTGGCATCGGTCTTAGGCTAAATGCACCTAGTGGATCGTTTGTTCCAAATTGTCCCATTTTTTTTCTTTTTTAATTTTTAAAATTTTGTTTTTTTAATTCTTAACTTAGAAGAATCTACTCCAGTTATAGCTTTAACTTTTAACCCATTAATAAAAACACTGTCATCAGCTGTTTGTCTAGGCTTATCGGAAATGTTCTTTGAACTATTAACTATATCCTTAACTGAATCAGCTTTACCTTGCTCGTAAAAATGAGTTGCAATCTTGTCTACATTTGAAGCAGCATACATAGCTTTATGATAACCTTTGTAATCTTTAACTTCTCCGTTATCTAGAAACTTTCCAGTAAAATCAGTTAGATTAGATTGATCCGAAGCAACTTTAGTTGGGTTATTAATGCCATATCTAAATTTCTTTTCCCCGATATTGAAATCAAAACCTTTGAAATCATCGTTTAAAAGATCAGATGTAGCTTTCTTAAACCTGTCCTGCTTTTGCTCCGTTAAGCTCTGCTCTTCATTATATCGATTAAAGAAGTCTGTAGCTTTTTTTTGTTCTTGGGTAACGCCTGGTCTTAACTTAATCTCATCGTAATATTTACCCTTTAGTTCCTCCAAAAAACCTTCAGCTTCTGCAACCTCTTCTTTAAACGCAAGCTTCTTCTTGCGTATTTCTCTTTCATCATCAAGGTCTTCATCATACGAGAAGTTGTCTTCTATCAGAAAGGATATTTCCTCAGCGTCTAAGTGAGGCTTACTTTTATTATAATACTCTCTTAGTAGAGCATTGCTATCTACATTACTGTAGTCAGCATTTAATCTTACATAATCTTCTATATCGCCTCCAGTCTCTTTCATAAAAGAAACTAGCTTCTCTATATTTTCTGGAAGAGGATTTCTCTCTTCTTTTAACTCCTGAACAATGTCTTTAGTTTCTTCTTCATCGGTTACTTCTTGTATATTAGAGAACTCATCATTTTGAATGGGGATTTCCCTTGGTGATACTTCCGTTTCCACTTCTTGTATAACTCCGGCTTGTTCATCTGAAGCCACACCTGTTGTTTCTTGCTTTGTATTGGCATCTTGATTTTCTTCGCTAGAAGGTATTACCACTTTAGTTACCCCTGATTCCGCTATTTTCTTAGCAGATAAATCTAGTTTAGTAACTTCAGGCTGTTTACCTAGTTTTTTCATTGAAGGCTTTTTCTTTATTTTAAACTCCCCTTCTTGCTTTACTTCTTCTTTTTCTCCTGACATAATATAATATAATAAAAATTAAAAATTTACTTTGGGTCAAACTGGCCTAAACCAAAACCCCCACTTAATACATCATTACCTGTAGATTCAAAGTTTTTAGGTAATAAATTGTTTTTTCTTTGGTCAATCATTTCGGATTGTTGAGTTCCTGTTATTTTAACTCTTTCATCCTTCCTGTCCTCTATCTCTTTTTCTTTTAAGCTCTCGGACTCTAATCTAGCTTGAGCTAGTTGCATGTTAAAATTAAATTCGGTAGCCATCAACTCTCTTTTTATTTGAGCTTCCGTCTGCATTCTCTGTATTTCAAATTGAGATTTCGCCTGCTCTATACTTACCTTTTCGGCAGTTAAGGCCTGTTGTTTTTGCACTTCAAACATTGATGATTTTTCAGCTAATCCAGCATTTGCCTCTGCTTGTGCTTGTATGTTAGCTTGCTTTGCTTGTTGCTCGGCAGCTTGTTTTTTCTTTCTTCTGTTTTTTAGCATTTCATTTGCTAACTGAAGATTTTTGACTTGCCTTATATCTATAGCGTCCTCTAGGTCTATACCGCCTGACTGTAACGCAACCTGTATGTTTTGCTCTAGCTGTGCTTTTATCTCATCGTCTGGCTCTAGCTCTAAAAATATACCAAAGTCATGTAAGTTTAATTGGCTTATTTCAGCTAAGGTTGCAACATTAAATTTAGTTAAACTATTTTCTAGGGAATTTGCTGTTAAAGCGAACTCCAAAGAATCTGCAACTCTCATAGAAATGTTTTCGCATATCCTAAGCGATATATAACAGCTAGCCTGTAGTATGTGTCTAGTTGCAACATTAGAAGCGTTAGCGGCCATTTTCTGCAACCCTACTAAAGAATCCTTAGATGGATTAGATCCATCTCTCGCTTCATTAAGTCCTGTTACATCTCTTATCATTTGTAGGTAGTATTGATAGGTCTGTATTAAAGATTGTATCTTAGCCCCTCCACTTGATGTTTGCAGTTCTTGAATTGGAACTTTAGCCCTATTCATTTCACCATCCTGCGTCATTGACCTACCTAATACACTACCAGTTTGAAAGTACATGTTAAGTGCTTCTGCTGGATTATAATTAGTTCCGTTACCTAGGTCAACCTCTGCTAATCCATCTACATCTAAAAAAACTCCGTCAGGAACCATCCTTGACATTACCTGTTGTAGCTTAAGGTGTGTTAGCTGAATCATATCAGCAAATCCAGTAATCTTACTTACTATAGATTCTATTCTTCCTTGATACATTCTAGGAGCACAAATAACGTAGTTCATTTCTACTTTAGTTGTGTCCGCAAACGGTCTGGTCATATTCTTAGAGAGTTCCCATTGTAGCATTGTATTAGTACCCAATACCTTAGCTCCAGTATATAATACCTCTATACTTCTTGACACCTTCTTAAACGTATCATTTTCAGGAGGATTAAAATCATCTGTCTTTTGTATTGACTTCTCTAATCCGTTAGGGCCTTGCTTTATTTTAAATACTTGATTGTTGTAAGTCTTATATTCAAAGAATAAAACTTGAACAGTGTTTCTATCGTAAGCATTCCACCCAGTAATATATTCTCTATTGCCAGGCATTTTTTCTACTCTTTCTAACTCTTCCTTTGAAATATCAGGAAATTGTTTTTTTAACTCAGGAATTGTAAGTGCTTTTACTTCACCTACATAATATATATCTTCAAAGTTCGGATCGTCTGTATAAGAATAAATTAAGCGAGCAGGGTCACAGTAGTCTAGAACGACTCCCTCAGACTTATTCCAAGTCGTCTTGGCAGCTCCAATACCTAACACGGCTAAATCATAGTTAAATCTTTTCTTTACTTCACTAAACTTATTCTTAGCTAAAACCTGATTTATAACTTCCTCTTCAGCTACCTCAATAGATTGCTTGTAATCAAGTTGCATGTGAAGCGATAGCTCTTCTTCTGACTGCGGTAAGTTTTCTGGGTTTTTAGTATTAAATGTATTTACTCCGATTGCAGCGTTAAGTTGTTCAATCTGAGCTTTAGCTATCATATCTTGCATAATAGCTTCGGCATACTCAGTCCTTTTTCTTATAGCTTCAGGGTCTTGAGCATATGCTTTTATTTCAAATTCCTTTTCGGTAATTCCGTTAACAACGATATCTACAAATTTAGATATAACTGGAACGGGCTGCCAATCTAAATTCAAATAAGACAAGTCGCCATTTATTGCTAATTCATCTTTATATTTCTGTACCGGCTGCTCTCCTCGTGCATAAAGTCTTAGGGTATGATAATGATTGTAGTTTTGTGAGAATCTATTTCCCATTCCACCTTGTCTAAACCACTCCGACTCTACAGCTCGTCCAACCTGTACGCCATATTCAAAGCTTGATTTTTCAGCGTCACTAACTACTTGGCTAGGAAATACACTATTTGGGTTTGCGCCTACGTTCATTTATTTATTATTTTTGAAAATTCTCCAGTATTATCGTATCTCTTAAATCCTAGATTTATATTTTTTCTTGTCACCTTATTTATCGGTGCGTATCTATTCCTGTTACAAGCCATTATAGCTAATCCAGAACTTATCGAAGCATCGTGACTGGTTCTGTTATTAATATTAAACCTAGCCCAATCTTCTAAAGTTCTCTGGAAGTATACGTCCCCCATTTCATCATCACCAAGAACCCCAACTAACTCCTCAATATATGTTTCTATTGCGGCAGCGTGTGCTTGTTTTATATCTTCACTAGAGTTTGGTATTCCTCCAATTTCTCTTTCCGTTACGGATAATTTATTTACTAGCTTGTCTGGTCTATTCATAGAATATCCTCTGTAACCTCTTCTTTTAAAGTGATATAACAATCTAGGTTTATTGTTCTCTGCAAGTATTGGCATACCGTAAAAAATACAAGCCATCAATACATCCTCAAAAAATATTTCAGCAGTTTGAGGTCTAGCTATATATTCTAAAAAGAAATGATTAGAAGGTGCGTCCTCCATACTAAACTTTGTTAACCCATGTAGAGAACCATTAGAGCCTCTATTGTCTACTGTACCTGATATATCGTAACTATCACAACCAAATGCACCTAAGTGCTCATTACCCGGATAGTTGCCCCCATTCTTTACTATAATTCTATTCTGCAATCCAATTGGTGGTATCCAGCTTATATAAAATCTACCATTCTTATTTGGCATAAATATTACCTTAGTATCCTTAACGCCCTCTTTCCATTGAAAGTTGCCTTTTGTAACTAATGTGCTAGAAGCCATAGACTCGTTGTGGTCTATCTGCTGGTAAATTTTAGTTAGATTAAATAAAGATTCTTTTGCCTCGTCTCTAAATGCGTGTTGTTCAGTACGAGGAAATTGTCTATAAAATTCATTTAAACCGTCCTGGTCTTGCTTTAATCCATCAACTTCGTTTTTCCAATAGTCGATGACCCCTTTCTTAATAGGTGTTCCATACGGATCCTCAATTGCATTCTCTGGTGTGTCGAAGACAGGCATTCCATAAGAATCAATGTATCCTTCGTAATTCCACTCCATAGGTATAAACAAAGAATATAATCCAGAAGCAGTTTGTCCGTTACTGTTTCTTTTTTCAACATCTGATGCATAATATAATTTCTTAAAATTACTACCGCCTTTATCTAGTGCGTTGCTAGTAGACCCCATCATACACTTACCAATAATCCTAGAACCTAATCTTAAGCAAGTTTTGGTTACCCTCCAGTTGTTTAATATATTATTAGGTCTTTCCCATTTGCCAGACTCATCGTGTACTAACAGCTTTAGCTTTTCCCCATCATAAGAGTTATCGCCAGTGTTTTTCCAATCTATAGTAGAATCTAATCCTTTTAACTCTTCTAACTTTTCGTTAACATCAAGCTTTCGTCTTGTAAGCTTTGATGCTGGTACTCTATATGCTAATTCTGTCTTTGGCCTATCCATACCGTCTTGTATGGGCTTGAAAAAAAACGGGTAGTTGATTGATATAGGAACAATCTTATCGGTAAACATTTTCTTTGCATCAGGCCCTGACTTTGATAATACGCCATACCTTGAATCGGTTGACATTGTAGCAAGGTTAACAGTTTCTCCTGACGACATAAATGAAAATCCGCTACGCCTGTTCTTCAGGTAACACATTCCAAAACATCTTACATCGGCCTTACACGCCTCCCAGAAAATATAGAATAATCTATTTGATTCTCTGAAGTCTGCATTTCCAACGTCAATCTTTGACCATTGTAAATACATATAGTGTGAGCCTGTAATGTAAGTAGACTTGTTTTTATTATAAAAGAAAAACCCTTTTTCCCTTCTTTCAAATTCTGTTTCAATGTAATCGTACCAGTCCTCTTTAAATTCCTCAGAGTATTCCTTCCAGTCAAATATTGTTTTTATTCTACTTAATTCTTTAGGGTATTCAATCTTACCCCATTTCTTATCTTTAAACTTATAAGTTTTTTCCTCAAGAGGTAAAGCTATTTTAAGATTTTGTATCTCATATATATCTCCAATCTTACCAGTTTTACTTATTATAACCATATCATGGTCTTCGTCATAACCGTGCTTCCAAGACTTAGCTCTATTTTTCTTTTTTAGGGTGGCAGGCTTTATGTAATTATCCAGTACCTTATATAATGTTTGTTCGTACATATTACTCGAACTTCGCTCTCCCTTCGGCAAATCCTTTAAATTTTTGCTGTTTCTTAGAATCACCTTTTTTATCAATGTCATTTAGCATTTGTTCTTCCTCTTGTATTCTGTTAAGAATCTCAAAAGCATCAAATATAGCTAATTTTTTAGTAGCTGCCGCATTTTTTAATTTGTCTGCTGTTAGGTCATCATCAGAATCCACGATAGGTTCTTTAGCCACCTTAATCAATTCCTCAACAGCTTTTTGCCCAGCTTGGATTATACTCTTTTTCGTTTCCTTTACGTTCATGTTTCGCAACAATATTAATTAATTTCATACAATATAATAATTCTCCGTCTATTACAAACTCAAATTCAGATGTCGGTCTAAAAGAAACTAAATCACCCTCGTAAACTCCAAGTTTGCTTAATACCTTATTACCGTGTTTTAATAAGCCCATAAGAGGCTTCTCCTTGCTTGTAATAAAAATATCATGGTTTACTATAGGTTTTACAAAACAGTAGTCTAAATGAGCTGTATTAGCTCCGTACATGTATATTTGCTCTGGTGAGCAGGCGTACATATCTTCTTTTATAAAACTCCTACTGTTTTTCTCCTTACCTCTTATATCGTAAAACCTTCTAAAGATATTATGGTGAACTATAACCTTATCCCCAATCTTTATATCTGTTTTTATTGATAACGGTAAAGCAACCACCTCAGCAACTTTGCTTATACTTTTAAATTCTTCTATTTTTGTATTCACTACAAGATCTACATTCCCAACTTTGACTGTGTTATTGTATCTCCCTTCTATAGGCTTTACAATAAAATCATTTACACTTTTCATTAATAATGTAAATCGTATTCCACAGATATAGCCATGTTAGAATTAAACTTCTTCCAAGGCAATATTTCATTGTTCTTCTTTATGTAAATGTTATAAGAGTTATCTTTCTCATCTAAGAGAATGTCAGATATTTCGTGACCGCCATATACTTGCTGTGATACAGCGTAATGCATAGCTTCATTTTTGTAATCAGAACCAATGCTGATTTTTCTTATAACACTTCCCATTATTTAATAATGTTTTCTTCAATATCAGTATAACTACCGTCATCAAGATTAATATTAATTCTTCCGTACTGATCTTCTAATAGTTTCTTGGTATCGTTAACTTCTTTATTTAGATTAACTAAAACGTGAAGTATCTCGTGCTTTTGCATTTCTAGAGTTCCTAAATCTTGCTTTATCTCGGCAATTTTAGTTTGTTGATCTCTAACTTCTTCTAATTCTTTTTCTGTTATATTCATTATATTAAATTAAACTTGATTATACTCTATTTATTATTACTTAAAGTTTTCCATTTTTCCGCTCCCCTTGAACCAAAGTAAGCAACATATACTGTTGTGGTTAAAGTTTGCAGTAAATTCACCCACCCTATATCAACCGAAAAGCTAGCGTATTCAATACTATCAACCCATATTAAGGAGACAGTCATTAAGGTTAAAAATATTAATGACATTGGCCTAGTATTCTTAGATAACCAAGAATCAGACTTCATATCAGCAGCCCACCTCTTACTAACCTCTTTCATCTCAACTATGTCTTGGTCTATAATTTTCATTGCCGTATCTTTATCTTTAAAAGACAAAGACATATCTTTGGTTATTAAATTCTTTATAATTCCAAAGGCTCCATTAGTGGGCAAAATATCCCCAACAACATTTAAAATTCCTGGTGCTTTGTTTTTTAAAAACTCAGCTATCTTAGTATCCTTAAACTTTTTTTTAGACATTGTATTTATTATCTTTATATTTAGTTTTTGATTTACTATAAGCCTCCTTTTCCCAAGGAGAATTTTTTGGGCTAGCCATAGCTATCTTACTATCTTTCTTTGAGTAAGTTTTTCCTTTCCAGTATATATTATCATCATCGTAATCTAAGTCTCCTCTAGATATTTGGTTAATATGAACCTTTTCGTGGTCAATAACTTCCTTATGAAACTTTGGGTCTAGATTACTATTAATCACTATAGTACCATTATTATTACTTTGGCCAAGAATACCTTCACCTAAATCTGTTTCATAGGTAGGCACTGGATCTTTTTTATATGGAGGAGATTGTAATTTAAAAGCCATATTTATTCATGTGTTTTCCAATCTGACTACCTGATTTCTTAATGTTATCACCTATAGGTAATTTTCCTGAACCCATTGAAGTACCAGAACTTTTCATTGCTAATTCACTTACTTGGTTAATACCTAAGCTTTTATTATAAGAAGTTGCAGCGGCATTATTTATCCTTAACTTTTCTTCGTCTATTTTTTTTTGCAATGCAGGAGATGAAACACCTTGTCCTGTTATTTTCATGCCCTCATCTAAAGCCTTATCTTTTGCAACCTTTAAACCATGTTGATACTCACGCTCTTCGGATCTTTTTATTCTGTCTTCCTGAAACCTTTTTGAACCCTTTAACTCCGAAGTAGCAAAAGTATCAAAAAGTTTGCTGTCCATAAGGTTCTGCCCCATCTTAGCTTGATCTTCATTAGCTAGAGCTATAAACTCGTTTGGATTAGCTACCGCATTCGCATATTCTTTTGTTCTATCAATATATTCTTTTGGGCTTTTCATAATTTTTATTTACCTGAAGCTCGTTTATCAATAGGCATATATTTTAAGTCAGCACTCATATTCATTCCACTGCCTTTCATGTGTTTAGAAATCTGACATCCACTTTTCATATTGACACCGTTACCCATAGATGTTCCTGACATGTAAAGACTAGACTTCATAGAAGGGCCTTCTCCAGCAGCTTCTTTTACAGCCATCTTTTTTTCGTATCTACCTTCCTTAGTATTTCCATCTACAATAGCATTACGAGCGTAATCTTGTGCAATTCTTTTTCTTGACTTATCCATATCTATTATTTATTTATTTATTTATTTATTTTTAACAATTCCACCTTCTTCTTGCAGCTAAACCTCTTTCTCCCTTCCAACCTTTTGACCTAGCACAAAAAGATTTTCTTCTTCCCGCATCCTTACTTCCTTTTTTAAGTTTAGAAGGAGGAGTGGTTACCGCTGTCTGTAGCTTACTTCCAGGGTTATCTTTCCTGTACTTGCTAACTCCCTTTTCGCTCATACCTCCTCCAGCGTCAGTTCCTGTACCTGTAGGGTTTGCTTTATTATAATAACCTAACGACTTCTTTTTTGAAGGAGCTGGGGGCTTACTTTTAGCAAAGAACGGGCTGTCGTGTTGTATGTAAGGCATTATATAACTTTGTATTTAGTTTTACCATCTTCTTTGTAAGCTTTTAATCTAACTTTTCTATTTTCTTCTTCAGAAACATAAGATACGTGTAGCCAGCTCGGATTCTCATCCGAACCAAATTCCCAAATCATTTGATCATAAGATAGGTTGTCTTTAATAAAGTTATACATTTCTGCATTTGTTTTGTGACCATAAGAGTCGTCTAAATCAAAAGCTTCACCTTTACAATGCTGCGAGGATAAACTTCCCCCAATCGCAGTATTCAATTTTTTGGATCTGAAGAAACTGTTAATTCTTATCGGCCCTCCTACATACTTTCTAAGAGGCTCAAATATTTCCTCAGACAATAATACCATATTAAGTAATTGAACGGCATTAGGGCTATTGTCAATATCTAATCGGCTAGCTGTAGAACTTCTTGTTCCCTCCTTGTATGATACATATTTACTTATTTCCATTCCTTTTCTTTTTATAAAAATAAATCCACTTATATGAAGTGTATGCTATTGTTAATGCTAGTAAGAATATTTTTAATAATACCTCTACTTCGGTTAATGTTATAAACATTACTATAGTGCTCAGTGTGTATACCTTCAAGTCAGTTACTCCCATTAGTTCATACCTAAGCCGCCTGTACCTTTAGCTATCTTAGTGATAGGGCCTGGTATATAAGCTGGTTCGTTGTGAGCCAATAGCTGTATACCGTTTGCTCCACTACTAGACCCTTTACCTTTTGGCATTGAATCTAAATCTAGGGGGCCATCCCATATGGCATCACTTCCTTGTTCTGGAGAATATAATCGTTTTCCTTTTTTCATAGCTTATGTTATTTGTTTTTCAACTGTTTAGATTTACTTAATACTTGGAAGACCCAAAAGATATTTACCAACAACACCCAAACCTTTTTTAGCTGAACCTTTAATTGTCTTTGGGAAATTGTTTATCGAAGATGCAACTGGATTATTTGACTTAACCGTTTTAGGTTTAGAACTTTTAGTTAAA
>Ga0208814_1000335_pt1 | contig 31588 bp, 30 predicted proteins | sample MalvirAntarct_55_FD_184253 | JGI IMG/M metagenome (GOLD analysis project Ga0208814, IMG submission 184253) | Marine viral communities from the Global Malaspina Expedition - Malaspina viral metaG Antarct_55 (SPAdes) (version 2) | ecosystem: Environmental > Aquatic > Marine > Oceanic | place...
GGGACATCAGCCATTACCTGATGCACCGCTACAACTGGATCAGGCCACATCAGCACAATGGCGGGCTACCGCCAGCGGTGGCTGAAGAAAAACTTAAACCACTGTCCGGGATTGGTTGACCACTACAGAAGATAGCCAGCTCGCGTTTCACATTAGTTGAGGGGATGTCCAAGCCAGCTCGATGACGTCGCACCGGTTGGCTGGGCGACGGACTACGGTTCGTATCGATTGGGTGAACCGAAATCCGCTTGCGGTGGTTTTGTCGCACTTGCCGAGCGCTGACTGGAGACGCTTTAGCATTCACCCTGGCCTGGACGAATAGCCGATCCGGAATGCAATTAAATGACACTACATTCAGAGTGAACTGCCCTACCTAGACGGGCTCTCCCAGCAACAACAACATGGGCTTCTGGCAGGGCCGATGGATCATGCCGACTTTGAGCGGCGCGCCTTGGGGCAGGCGGATTTGCAGGCCGAGCGCCACGGCAAGATACTCGTCGTAAGCAAACTCCGACTCGCAGAAGACGACAGCGGCAAGCCTTGCATAAGGCAGGGCTCTCCTAGTACTCCAACCAAGCGGCTGGATGTCGACGTGTAGCACCGATCGCCGGGTGTGGGCGAAGACATGCAGGTAGTCCTCAACCTGCAGCGGCACCTGGCCGCTTCCGGTAAGGCTCGCTTCGAGTAGTTCCTGGGCGGTGCGCAACGGAGCTGCGGACAAAAGCTCGGTTTCCAGACTGGGCATTAGCGTGAATCTGCGGGCGCGAGCCGGGGCCTTCGCGTCCGGCGCTGCCGTCAGCAACAGGCTCAGGGTGCTACCGCCTACGCCAGGCGCCAACGTGAATTCGATGCTACCGTGCCCGGGGTCATCCGTGCGTGTTCCAAAAACATGGACTGTCCGCCGCGGGCTGGCTTGCGTCAGGTCAACGACTCTCAGCATGGCGAATAAGCAACCAGCTGCCGTACCAGTGCCCCGGCGTCGTCTGGCCAGTAGTCCAGCGGACGTGGACGACGCGTCTGTGCATGGGGTCGACAGGACAGCAGCGGGCCGACCAACTCCCAGTCGATCTGCGAAATCCCTTCGACGGCACCGATCAGCGCACCAGTAATGCAGGCGTTCGTATCCGTATCGCCGCCCTGGAGGATGGTTTCGGTCACTCCGCTGCGGAATAAGTCGCTCGCCAATAGATGATAGAACGCGTTCTGCAGCGCGATGAGCACCCACCCCATCTGACGCTGATACTCGGAGGGGCGCTGGCCTGCCGCAGCCGCTCGCAAAACCGACCCGATGAGTTCACCCTCAGAGGAGGGCGTCAACGCCGCGAGGGCAGCGCTGAACATGGCTTGACGATCAGCGCCGCCGACGCCCGCCGCGATGGCCGCGGCATAGGCGGCACTAGCTTCCTGACAAACCGGATGGGGATGCGTCAGGGTCGCGTCCTGGCGAGCCCAGTTGGCGGCGAGTTCCGGCCGCCCATGCGCAGCGATGCCAATGGGCGCCACCCGCATCAGCGCACCGTTGGCCTGACTCTCCCTGGCGGCGCTGAGGCGACAAGCCTCGGCAGCGCTTAGGTCGCGATGAGTCAGCGCCCCCATTAGCGCCTGGCGGATCGTGTTGCCCACATCGAACGGCTCCGACTCTAGCCAGGCAACATACCGCTGCGCGGCGGCCTCGTCGCAATAGCTCCCCTGCTGAGCCATGGACCTCGCCAATGCCAGGGCTAGCTCCCCATCATCGGTCGGCTGCCCGGCGAGGATGCCCCAGACGCCACCGTCCTGCATTGTCAGAGGAGCAACCTTGCAGCGCTCGGCGATCTCGTCGGCGCTCATGAATTCCACCTGGGCACCTAGATTGTCGCCAATTAGAAGGCCAGCCATGCAACCCACGGCTCGCTCCATCAACTCGACACGAGGAAAGCGTGGCGGGACCGGCGCAGTGCGACACGGCTCAGAACGCTCTCGGAGTGCCAGGTTCCAGGGTCTTGCCGCAAGCTCTTCGCACACCGCAGGGGCACCACCGAAGCAGCGGAGGCAGACCCTGTCCATATCTCGATAACCGAGCTGCTGGCCCGTTTCATCCAGAAGCACACCGCCAGCGCCACGCAGAAGGGCATGACCCGCGGCAACGTCATGGGCGGACAGGCTGACCAGCGATACCGCCGCTACCCCGTCACCGACAGCGGCTCGCGCCAGACGATAAGCGACACTTGGCATGGCGGCGAAGCGAGCAGGCGCACAAAGGCGAATATTGGCGTGTGGCTTGCGTGCAGCCGCGGCGCTGAGCCAGACAACTCCCTTGACATCAAGCCCCACCTCGGAAAGGTCGACCGGATGAGGCTCGCAATTGCGCAAGAGATGCGGCAGTCCCTCGGCCCAAGCGATGCAGTCCCTGCCGCGCTCTGGGCTGATTGGCGCGTACACCACCCCGAGCACGGGTTCCTGATCCCGCAGCAGCGCCACAGAGATCGAACTGCCCGGTAGCCCAAGCAGAAAGTCGCGCGTCCCGTCATGCGGGTCCACTACCCAGCAAAAGCGATTCCCGGTGAGCAACTGACCCGTTTCCTCACCCCAGAAGTCGGCGTCGAGAACATCCAGCAGCCGAGCCCGAAGGAATAACTCGATTTCTTTGTCAACATCTGCCTTGTCCCCATGCCCGCGTGGCCCCTCTTCCCGCCCCCACTCCTGGATCAGAAGATGGCCGGCGTCCATCACGGTGCCGATCACTTGGCCAAGCAACCTATTCATGCTCATGGTTTCCCTTCCTGTCTGTATCGTTGATTCAGTCTGCGGCAGCTTCACGGCGTATTCGGTAGCCTCGCCAGAATTCGCGCATGAGATGACCTGGGTCAGGCAGTCCAAAGCAGGTCTGGTCATAGAAGCAGGCCAATCGGTCGGCCGCCAGCGGTTCGCCGCTAGCGGCCGCGAACATTAGCCAATAGAGCCCCCGAGGCTCGTCGTACCCGTCATAAAGCGGATCAAGCAGAAGGTCGCCGAGCGCGAACATTGCATCCCGATGCCCACCTGCCGCTGCAATCGCGTAACAGGCACATGCGTCGTCCGGATTTGGGCAGATCTTTCGCTCCGCGGGGAGCGGTTCGCTGGAACCGCGGTGAACCTGACCCATCTCGTAATGGCCATCCAGAGAGCCACGGCGAGCCGCAGCTCGGTAGCAAGCCAGAGCCTTGCGCTCGTTGACGGCAACACCCTTGCCGTACCAGTAGACATAGCCCAGATTTAGCAACGCCTCGACCGAACCCAGCCGGGCAGCAACTACAAATAGAGCCCGAGAAAGATCCAGCCGCTCTCCACCGGCCAAATAGTCGCAACCAAGATCATTGATCGTCACAGCATCAGGGCCAGGCGCGACGACCATAGAGCCGAGCCGAGGACGAAGCTCCTGTTCAACGCATCCGGAGTTCGAGTCGGCTCCCAACCATTGCTCAAGTGCAGAACGCAAACTCACCACCATAGCCTCTCCCGCGCGCTTTCGATGGCTCATCCTGCCCCGAAGGCGCGACAGTAAATGTCGCAGCGTCCGAGCGCTGCCATTCGTATCGCTGATCGCGACGAGCGACAGAAGGTGTCGCTAATGCCGGGCAAAGTGTCCCTACATTCAACGCAAGGGAGTCGCCTTATGAAGACGTATCGGGTATCCATGACCAGGACCGTGCCGTCCGCTGGACCTCGCGCAACTTTCGTCATGACGGTGCAGGCGACCAGCTCCGCCATGGCCAGGGTTACTGCCGAAGCCCAGTATCCAGGTTACCGATGTCTCAACGGGCCGGTGCCGGTAAGTTGACCTGCTGAGCTAGAGGACTAATAGCGACACTACGGCTCTGAGCCGGCCCGCAGCTCAGGGAAGCCTACCGGCGTCGCTGCGCCGAGAGTTTGCCTCAGGCGCGCTGCGTCCAATAATACCCGCCCCCTCCCGCTGGTCAGGCTGTCGTCTTTTGCGGCACTTCGTAAAGCGCCGCCATGCGCGCCGCTGTTGCCGCTATTTCGTCACGCAACTGCATCGGCCGTATCACTTCCAGCGTGTCACCCTGACTTAGCAGCCAGAGCTTCAGTCCCTGACTGAGGTGCAAATGGGCGGCCAGAAGCCAGCGGCCATCCGCCTCGGGCTGCAGCCGCTGACCTTCGACAAGAGGATTTTCCACCAGCCTCTGATACATGTCCTTTCCGAGCAGCAGCACCAGCTCCACCGGCCTATCGGATTGAAGATCGACCAAACTGCGGCGTGCGCTGACCGCGTTGATATCGAAGTCTTCAGGCGCGCCAAGGACATCCACGATCGTCCGCGCCGAAACGAATCGGTGTAGTGGCAGCGCCCGGACAGGGGCGCCAGGCCTGTAGCCCTCGAAGACGCAGGATAGGTAAATATTCGAGTCCTGGAACGACAAGCCAAGCGGCTTAAGTCGATACGTGCGCGGCTCCTGCGCCCCCCGCTTGAGGTAGGAGGCCTCCACAGCAAAGTCATCGAGCAGAGCATGCTGCAGCGTACGTAAGACCTCTGGGTCGATGCGACTCGGACGCAACATCACGAAGCGTGTAGTACTCGAAATCTTCTTGGTCCAGTCTGCTGACGGATGGGTGTCCTTCAACAACGCCCGCGCGTAATCCCGCAGCAGTGCCAGCTTCTCAACCTGCGCCTGCATACCGAAACGAGCGGCATGGTCCAGAATCATCGTTAGGTTCATTGCGTCTGCTGGCAGCAAACTAAGACGCGACAACGCTCGATCAGCCCACCAGCGATAGCCATTAGCAGTCCTTTCTTTCTGGATATGCGGGTAGTCTTCGGCCAACCGGTCGAGGTCTCTCTGCACTGTTCGAAGACTGGCCGTTACCCCTTGCGCCTTCAGCCGCTCCCAGATTGTCGCGGTATCCATAGCCTGCGACCTGACAGGAAGCAGTTTAAGCAGTACCTCTCCACGCTTTCGCATGCTCACCGGAGCTCTCCTAAGCGAACGACATAACCTGTCGTTGAACCGCGGATAATAGAGCGCGAGATGTCGCCTTGCCACTATAGTCACGAGTATGCTCCTGCGACTGGCAGCGGCCGTCCAATTCACGGTGCTCAGTATTTCAGGGAAGCCAGCGAATGAAAAAAGCCACCTATCTCCAAATTCCGAACGTAGTGCAGTTCGTTGCCTGGCTGGGCGCCAACTTGGACAACGATACGCTGGGCCACGGCTATGTGAATCGCAGGAGCGGCTCTTGGCACTGCACCAGCCTTTATGACGCGTATTTTCGCTATCACTGGCCTCATGGCGCCCTGCCCCACCTTTCGCTCTCCAGAGGTGCGAGCTTTGTGCATAACGCACGCAGCCTCGCAGTTCTCCAGCAGCAACTGCAGCAGGCACTCACACCACAACCGAACGACTCGGCAGCCTGCTCCGCAGCAATCGACGTCATGGCCTGGGGCGGTGTACGCGCCGGCAACGTACGATGGCTGGAGAGCAATAAGACGGAACTCGCGAACCTGCTCGCCACGACTCGGGCTGCGCTTGACGCGGACGATACTGCTCACGCTCGGCTGAAAGCCCCAGATCTGCGCTTCAATGCCGGCATGACCAAGGTGTATTCGCTGGTCTGCAACAGCCTAGTTATTTATGACAGCCGGGTTGCGGCTGCCCTCGGCTGGGCAGTCATCAAGTTTTGCCAAAGCCAGGGATTATCCCAGGTTCCGGCAGAACTGAGCTTTCCCTGGGCGCCTGCTAAAACTGCTTCGGGCCATCCGAACCCTAAGCGACGCAATCCGAGCGTTGGTGCGCTCAAATTTCCGTCCCTTGCCGCTGGTGCACGACACGCGGAATGGAACCTCAAGGCCAGTTGGCTGCTGAGCGCCACCCTGGCGTCTCCGAACGCCAGGGCCAGTCTGTTCAAGCAAACTGTCGTGCCGCAGCAGCAACTGCGCGCCATTGAAGCCGCCTTGTTCATGATCGGTTACGACCTGGGGCAGGCGCCGTCCATGCCCCTTGCTGACAGCGACACAGCGCTTGTCGAACACGAGTGGAGCGACTGCTACACGCTCCGCCAACGCAAACCGTTTCGTTATCGGATTAATGAGAGTGGAATCGAAATCGATGGCGGCAGACTGATCGAGGCTCAGCAAATAAACGAGGCACTCACCCTGTTGTGGGAGCATTTCGGTGAGACGCCATTTCCGCTTGCGAATAGCGCAACCGATGTTCGAGACGGATCGGCCCCGATGGGGCTGGGTACCGCTTGGTTCAAGGCGCTTGGTAAGAACCCGCCGGAATCCAGCAAGGTCGCTGCAGTTCTGGAAGAAATTGGGATTCTTCTCCCCGACGACTCGACTTCGGCTCGCGGGCTGCACTGGGTATTGAACGCTACCTTGCTTGATCTTGATAAGCTTGAAGGAAAGGTTGATATCAAGCCTGTCCTTCAAGCTTCCTTGGCTGAGGCTGACGAGCTTTGAAAGCTCAGCTACTAGACTCCCGGACGCTCCTGTTCCAAATGAAGCCAGCGGTTTCGCTCGCAATCATTTTCTAAAGTTTAGGAGCAATGGGTAGACAGTGGCCATGAGCCGTATCTCTGAAACATTATCCGGGTCCCAATTCTTCCGTTATGCGGATGCCGCCCCTCTTTGTCAGCCCCCGAACCCATAGTGAGACTGTAAATCATGGACGTTCCCTGCTTAGACGCACACGGGACCAATAAGGCGTCAGCAACCTTGGGTCATAAATATGTAGGCGATATTGCCGGCGTGTTCTTCATACCGGGCTACCAGCGGGGCTACCGCTGGGATGCCACGGATGTGAAAAGGCTTTTGGAGGACATCTGGCGCGCCCTAGATAAAAACACGACCGAACAGCCGTACAACTTGCAGCCAGTAGTCGTGAAATTGCGCCAGCGAGGCTCTACAGCACAGTCCTGCCACTGGGAGCTCGTAGATGGGCAGCAGCGCCTGACTACGCTCTATCTGATCCTTCTCTACATGCAGAATACGGGGCTGAACAGAGTCAACTTGCCGTATGAGCTGCACTATCAGACACGTCCAGGTAGCTCAAATTTTCTCAAAAGGCTCGGCAGCGACGAGCAGGTTGCTCAGGACAGCAACATCGATTACTACCATTTGCACGAAGCGTACCAATGCATCGGCGAATGGTTCGAAGCTCATGGAAATCGGCTCCAGTACGCCGCGAACCGATTCTACGCGGCGCTGTTCGAAAGCGTCCGGGTGATCTGGTATCAAGCTCCTGACGACATGGATGCCACGGCCCTTTTCACTCGCCTGAACGTAGGCAGGATACCGCTGACCGATGCCGAGCTGGTCAAGGCTCTCCTCCTGTCCAAAATCAAAGACGAACATACCCATCGAGCCTCAGAGGTGGCCAGTCAATGGGACATCATCGAGCGCGATCTCCATGCTCCAGAGCTGTGGGGATTCATCTCAAGCAACGCGTCGGACACTGTTGACGATCGTTACCCCACTAGAATCAGCCTCCTGCTCGATACCCTGGCCCCTAACGCCCATTGGTCAGGGCGCAAGCCACCGCGCTATTACACCTTCGAGTCACTAAGGCAGCAGATCGAAACAAAGCCTATGGCATTCTGGATGCAGGTTCTTAACCTGCACGACCTGATGCTTGGCTGGTTCAACAACCGCAGTCTTTACCACAAGGTGGGCTATCTGGTGCTCACGGGTACGGCTTTCGGCGAACTGGCTCGGCTGGCCCAAGACCAGAGCAAGAGCCAGTTCGAGCATCATCTGGATCAACGCATAAGGGCGTCATTAGCACTTCGAGCTTCAGATGTGGAAACGCTCAGCTACGATAACCAGAGCGATTACGAGAAACAACTGCGCCTGCTGCTGCTAATGAACGTCGAAAGCATGCGCCTAGCCCCCCATTCCAACCAACGCTTTCCCTTCCACTTGCATACCGATACCGCGTGGTCACTGGAGCACATCCATGCGCAGAATGCGGAGAACCTAACCAAGGTTGAGCAGTGGCAGACCTGGCTGCGTCAGCACCTGTCCGCACTGTCTGCTTTAGCCCCAGAAACCGTTACGGGCCAAGCGCAATTAATCAAGGACATCCAGGCTGCACTAGCACAGATGGAAACCGCAAAAAATTTCGGCGCCACTTTCCAGGACCTCGCCACCCGCGTCGTCAAGGCCTTCAGCACACACAGCGAACAGAGCTTATCAGCCGCCCATAACGTGCACTCGATCAGCAACCTCGCGCTGCTATCCAGGGCTGACAACAGCCTCTTGAGCAACTCGGTATTCGAGGTCAAGCGGCAAAGCCTGCTGGCGGTCGACCGTAAGGGTGCGTACATCCCGGTTTGCACACGCAACGTGTTCCTGAAGTACTACACCGCGGCAGACGCGCACCAGAACCATTTCTGGAGTCCTCAGGACCGCAGCCATTATCTCGAAGCGATAATCTCGACAGTCCGGCCCTATTTCACAGTAGAGCGCACGGCATGAACCAGACTCTCACATCCTACGTCTCGCTCTTCGGTAAAAGCCAGAACGATGCTCATCGAATCGACCGAATCGAGATTCCCCTAATCCAACGCGACTACGCGCAAGGTCGCCAAAGCGAATCCGTGGAGCGAATCCGCAAGGACTTCGTCGCTGCTTTACACGATGCGGTCATGCCTGGTGGGGCTCCGATCAGCCTGGACTTCATCTATGGAGACGTAGTCGATCACACCCTCTTTCCCTTGGACGGCCAGCAACGCCTTACCACGCTGTTCCTGCTGCATTGGTATCTGTGTTGGCAGGCCGGCACGGCACTTGAAGGGCAAGCCTGGCGAAAATTCAGCTACGCCACGCGGGCCAGTGCCAGACAATTCTGCGAAGCGCTGGCAACCCATCAACCGCCTGCTGGGGAAACCAGCCTAGTGCCTTGGATCGTAGACCAAGCCTGGTATTTCCATGGCTGGCACCATGATTCGAGCATTAGCGCCATGCTGGTCATGCTGCAGGCGCTGGAAAAGCGTTTTGCGAGCGCCAACTCCGAATCGATGAAGGCGGCCTGGAAGCGACTGGTAGACCCGATTAATCCAGCGATCACCTTTCACCTGCTGCCGGTCGTGACCAACCAACTTACCGACGATCTCTACATCAAGATGAACTCGCGCGGTAAGCCCCTGACACCGTTTGAAAATTTTAAGGCTCATTTCGAAGCGCTACTTAAAGCCACCCAACCTCACCGGCTCGCAGAGTTCTCACTGAAGATCGACACCGTGTGGGCCGATATCCTCTGGGCCTATAAAGACGCTGATCACCTAATCGACGACCAGCTTATGCGCTATTTCCGCTTTGCCTGCGATTTATGCACTTGGCGCGAAGGCGGTCGTTCGGACAGCAAGGCAATTCTCGATACTCTGTCACAAAGCCTGTTCGACCCCAGCAATGAGCACGGTGCCGAGCATCTGGAGTTCCTGTTCAAAGCCTTTGATATCTGGCAAAACCTTGAAGTCCACACTGAGTTCTCCGCATTGTTATGCACGGAGCCGCGCGAAGAATCCCCGGCGCTCCTATTGTTCAACCCACTGCGCTTTCAAGCGGTCCAAAGTACAGACTTATTTGGCGGATGCTGCTGGCACTATGGGGAGTCCGAGTGGAGCCAGGCCCACAGTCTGCTGTTATATGCGGTGCTGCTGCATCGCATTCATACCACCGCCGACTTCCGTCGCCGGTTACGTATTGTGCGCAATCTGATCGAGTCTTCCGGTGGTGGTGAGATGCGTATTCAAAACATGCCCGCATTACTGGAGGATGTGCGGCGTATCGTGGTCGAGGGGACCTTGGAAGGCGTATCGACTTTCAACCAGAGGCAAGTGGCAAATGAGAAGGACAAAGCCACACTCTTGGCCACTCACCCGTCGCTGCAGAAGATCGTCCATCAGTTGGAAGATAATCGCCTGCTGAGGGGCTCCTTGGCCGTGTTCGATTTAGACCCGTCTGGCGACCCCACGCTATTCACCCACCAGGCAAAAGCCTTCATTCGGTTATCCGAAAACCGTCAGTGCTGGTCAGAACTGACGGGGGCACTGCTGGCTCTTGGCGATTACTCGCGCAAGCTCAATCGTCATGGCGGTTACAGGTTCGTCGACCTCGGCTCGCCCAGCAGCGAGACGGTATGGCGAGAAATATTCATGGGTAGAAGCGATGCGGAGTTGACGCAGCCGCTGACTCAGCTACTTGAGCACGTTGCAGAGAGCGGTGGTGATTTGACCGTTCTGAAAACTATCCAGAAGACTTTCATCGAAGAATGCGAGCGAAACCAATCGCTAGATTGGCGTTATTACCTCGTTAAATACCCATCAATGCGCAGGGGAGCCTCCGGTCGCTATGCTGTGAGTCGAACCGGCTACAGCATCTGCATGTTGGACAAGACCGTTATGCGCAGCTACTACCGTGATCCTTATCTGACTGAGCTAGCGAGCATTAGTGGCTTGGCTACCGACGATCTGTGGTTTTACGGATACGAGACCGAACGGCGGCAGCTTGAACGATTAAAAGGCATCATCACCCTCGAAAGTGTCGATGAAGGCTGGCAGTTAGCAGAAGTACCAAGCGATCCTGATCAGCTGAGCGGCTTGGCCGATATGTGCGCCGTATTCGGCATTGGCACCGACTACGTTTACAGGGTGCCACAGAAAAGCCAGCGAGACACCGTAGACCGGATAGTGATGGGTGCAGAATTGGTCCGCGCGTTGAATGAGATTGGGCTCTAGCGCGGGTGCTTGGCTGTCCGCAGACTAGGGTTCATCTAGATCGGGCGAACCGTGGTCCGCTATCAGCCTAGGGCACATCGTTCTGCTTCACGCCCCACCGCATGGCTATGCATTAACAATGGCCGCGGGCAGGCGGTTTTTGATGCCACCGAACTCTAAACTTTTTGCTTACTCGGGCGATAAAGCCCACATGATCAGGGTGAAACATCGGCCAAAGAAACGGGTGATTTTTCTCCCCGCAGATCGAGGGGCCGAATCGATGAGCCGCCGGGCTTTCAGAGATCAAGCGGCCCGCAAATTTCGGCGACGTGCACACTTCGCAAAAATCGCTCTTTCACGGACGAGCGCGAATGGAATCAGCAAGACATGACCACTAAAAAGCTATGTGCTAGCAAGCTAGTCCTAAACCTTAACGTTTGGGATTGCTATGTCTGACTGCTTCGCTCTGCTGCTTTTGGAATCCCCTTGGTGGAACCCGAACATCAACCCTACGCGAGCGTCTGCCCTCCCTTTTTTTCAAGGGCTAGAGCGGCTGCATGATTATTTCAACATTTACTATTCGACGTTTTACGACACAAGGGGCTTCGAGGTCGCACTCTCGCAGGACCTGATTCATACCCATGAAAAACGCCAGATTCTTTATATAGGTGCCCATGGCAACGAGACCAGCATTGCCAATGGCCGGGCCAGCACGCTTTTAGAGAAGGTTGCGCTTTACGGCGACAAGATCGAAGGGGTCATCGTCAGCAGTTGCTTGGTTGGCGCCCGGGAATCCAACCTCTGGGCACCCATCCTGATCAACAAGACTCGCTGGATATTTGCCTACCGCCATGAGGTCGGTTGGCTTGATTCACTGTTCATCGAATTGGCGTTGCTGGAGGCTTTGGCCCTAGCAGAAGAACACTACGCCGATGACCGAGAAATCCTTCTGCACACCTTTGCCGAGGCCCTAGCCAAGTTCAATCCAAAGATGCCATTAGGCAGCGCTGGAGAGCCACTGTCCGAGTGCATTTGCCTGATGCAACGGGCGAAGTACAAGCGCAATCCGGAAAACCTGACATCAGCTCTGATTGACCTTGCCTGGAGTGATCAATGACATTCGGCCCAATTCCTGTCGTGCTAGCTACCAGCGGCCATCGCGATTTATTGGATACAGAAATCGCCTCGATTCGCGAGGCGCTGCATGCAGAGTTCACAACACTACGCAAGCAATACCCTGGCACACGCTTTCAATTATTGAACGGCCTTGCCGAGGGTGCCGATTGGCTAATCGCTGAGATAGCACTGGAGCATCGCATCGAGCTGATGGCCGTATTGCCCATGCCCCAAGCGGAGTACGAACAGGATTTCTCTACACCCGAAACACTTGCGAAATTTCGATTACTTCTGAGCAAAGCTGCCGAAGTACAGGTAGCTCCCATGCCGAGTTATCTCGCTTGCGATTCATCACGTGATGCGAGTTACCAGGCTCTGGGAATATGCCTAGCTCAGCAAGCACAGCGTCTCTATGCGTTGTGGGACGGTAGTATGGAAAATTCCTTGCCCGGTGGAACCGCCGATGTTGTAAGGCTTTGTCGTGAAGGCATCGAGAGCGAAGACAATCCGTTGGCACAGCCGGAAACCTGCCAAGTTCGGCATCTGCGCTGCAATAGAAAAAAGAATCCACTGGCCTATACGGCCGAAGATGCCAGCAGCTGGGCCCCCACAATTACTGATGCCGCTATCGGCACACGCAAGTGCTGGAGTGAAATATTCCAGTCCATAGAAGATTTCAACCAGGCAGCAATAAAGATTCAGGAAGCAGCACCTCACGAGATAGTCGAAAGCCGTCAGTGGTTGACTGGTGAAGCAAATTACCCTTCTGTCATCGAATCCAGTTTACAGACGTTCGCCATTGCCGATGCTCTGTCCCGTAGCAAGCAAAAGCAACGCAGTACCACCCTGTGGCTGCTCAGTCTGCTTGTTTTTCTGTCTATTTTTTTCCAGCAATTGCATCTGGGACCAGACATGCAATGGTACTGGCTGACCTTACATATTGGTTTTGGCCTTATTGCCTTCGCCAGCTACCGAGCATTTTTCAGCGGCACACGTAACAGCGAAGCTCAATACATGGACTGGCGCGCACTAGCGGAGGGATTACGCGTACAAGCCTGTTGGCAGGCTGCTGGCATAGACGAGTGCGCAAGCAAATATTACCTGAGTAGTCAAAACGATGAGCTAGGCTGGATTCGTTATGCTATTCAAAATATTACCAAAATAGGGAATACCGCCTTAACGGACTGCGATTTCCCATGGGTAAAATCGCATTGGCTGGAGGATCAGAAAAAGTTCTTTTTGAGCGGAGGAAGCAGCGCAGCTAGTAAACAGCAGAAAGTTATAACGTGGATGCTATATAGCCGCTTCCTGTTCTTTGCAGGCGGCACTACCACTCTGCTACTCCTGCTTAAATCAATTGCCAGCCTCCCATCTCAACTCCTACCCTGGCTAACGCTATTTGCCGCCATCCTTTTCGTTCTGGCTGCAATCTGCCGCAACCATTCAAACCTGATGGCTTATGAAGAAGATGCCAACAGATATCAAAAAATGGGAAACTTGTTCGACCGCGCGATCATCGTGCTGAATCAGCATATTGAAGCAGGAAACTCCGAATCAGCCAGAAGCATTCTGAAGCTAATAGGTAAAGAGGCACTTGCCGAGAACGGCGAATGGCTACTGTTACATCGCCAACGTAAGTTTGAGATTCCTACCTGACTTTAAAGCTCCCTGAAGGGATTCAACAACAGATATGAAAGACGTCTTTATTAGCTATCGAAGAAGCAGTGGCGCAACCGTAGCGCGGCTTCTCTGCGATGTTCTAACACAACGCAATATAAGCATATTTTTCGACAAGGAAAGCTTAGGCGAAGGTAATTTCGATGAAGCCATCGAGAAAAACTTACGTGCCGCACGAAATTTTATCCTAATAGTTTCTCCTGGCCTCTTTGATCGTGGCAAAAATTCTAATGGGCAGTATGACCCTCTGCTATCCGACGCGGATTGGGTATATCGCGAAATACGCATCGCTTTAGCAAGTGGCAAACCAATAATCCCTATTTTTGTGAATGGCGAACAGGGTTTCCCAGCAATCCTCCCTCCTGGGATCGAAGATATATGCAGAAAAGACGCCTTGACTTTTGGGCACGACCATTTCGAACCTGAGCTTTCAAAGCTGCTCAACCGAATAAAGACAAATAAAGATCAGCTAATTGAAAGCTACATAAAAAACTTGAGTCACATTGCCACAGATGAACAACGCGATACCCTCATAAACCTCTGCGAAAACCTAGGCGGAAAAAAGGCTACAGAGGAAATCATAAATTCATTAACCAACAAGCTCAGGGTTTTATTTAACAGTCAAAGCAAAAGCCAACCAGCCATCAATGCAATAGCAGACTCGGTTAGCCTTGGCCTGCTTAAATTTATATGCAAGGATCTAGGAATTGATAACACCGGGGACACTTCATACATTAAAACCAATATGGTCAACTGGGTTCTGAATAAAACATTCAGAGAGTTTTCTAAAAAAACAGAAGCGCTCGACCGCATCAACGAAATAATAAATGCGTTTGCAGAAACCTATAAGAGCCACGACAAAAGAACCAAGGCCATCTCTATAGCGGAAAACGGACTACAGCTTTGCCCTGCCAACCGCCGGAGCAGCTCCGGAATTTTTTCAGAAATATTTGACGACTTTAGTGTTGCAGAGTTTTTTGAGAAATCATCCAAAGAACTTTCGGAAGAAGAAATAAAATCAGTAGCCCTCTATTTATTCTCGGATGACAAAGGCAGAAAGAACGACCTTATTTCACGCATAGTCGATTATGCCAACTACGAATACTCTCCCGATCTGCTCGACTAACCTATGAGTTCACCAGTCTCCTACCTCGACCAAGCCAAAATCGCCTTGATGCACCTGCTCAATCTGCTGATAAGCGGCGGGCTTGACGAGCGATTCACTCGGGCCAACCCCAAACTGCCGCATTCACTGGTACGGTTAACGCTGGGTTGGCTGTTTCCTATGCTCGACTACGTGATGACCGGCGACCGGCGGATACGCACACGGCACCAGGAGTTCATTAACACCATCCTGGCTAATGGCCTCAGCGTGAAGGAGCTGAACCTGGCTGATGGCGCACTGCGTGACCAGAAAGTCCCATTCGATCCGCAGGTGTTACCGGCTTTTTTGCTGATCGCCGAGCGCTTGCAACCAGGGTTCTGCGAGGAGGCTTATAGCTGTTTGGATGATCTGATCCAGGCAGCCGTGGCCTGGGACGGGGACAAGACGCCCCAGGACATGGATAGGGCGGAGCAGGTGCTGGAACCGATTCGCAAACACTTCGAGCTGGAAGCCGAGCCAAGCTCCAGCCACTCACCGATGGCGCCCGGCGAAGCCCTGAAAGAGCTGGAGAGTCTAGTTGGCCTGGAGGGAGTGAAGCGCGAGGTGCGCAATAGCGTGAATTTCGCCCGCTACATCCTCAACCGCAAGGAGAACGGCCTGCCGGTGCCGCCGGTTTCCATGCATATGGTGTTCACCGGCAATCCAGGCACAGGCAAAACCACGGTGGCCCGGTTGATAGCCGACATCTACCGCGACATCGGCTTACTACGCAAAGGCCATCTGGTGGAAACCGACCGCTCGGGAATGATCGGGCAGTACCTTGGCCAGACGCCCGGGCTTGTCCGCGAGGTAGTAGAAAGCGCCTTCGGTGGCGTGCTTTTCATCGACGAAGCCTATGCGTTGGTCAAGAACGCCCACGAGACTGATTACGGGCACGAAGCAATCGCCACCCTGCTCAAACTGATGGAAGACCACCGCGACGACCTTATCGTGATTGTGGCGGGATATACCGAGGAAATGCAGACGTTCATCGACTCGAACCCCGGTCTGAAGTCGCGCTTTACCCGTCACATCCAGTTCGACGATTACGAACCCGCGGACTTGCTGCAAGTCTTCCGTCGCCTATGCGACAGACACGAACTGCGCTTTCGTGCTGAGGCCTGGCACAAGAGCCGCCAGACCATAAAGAACCGCTGGGAATCGCGCGGCGACCATTACGGCAACGCACGGGAAATGAGGACGTTCTTCGAGGAGGTGATGCAAGCCCACGCTAATCGGCTGTCGCAAATCGATAACCCCAGCCGCGATCAACTTCGCACCCTGACGCCGGAGGACATTCCTGGATGAGCCGCGAGCTACTGAAAACCAGCCTGCGGCACACGCATGCCTATATCGATGCCTATGGCGTCGATCTGCTGCAAGACGTAGAAATGCTTTTCCGGCAGGCGCTGGAAAAGCTCGAAGACACTGATGAAACGGACGGAGACGACGAGCAAGACGGTTTATCAGTCAACTTCGAGGCTGTCGCTGAACCCGCCGTGGCGGTAGCGCGCCCGATAGCCCCAAATCCGACCAGTACACCAGTACCCAAGCAAGAGCCAACCTTACCAGAGCAAATATTCATACCTGTTGCCGGCTGGCATTTCTACCTACCAGCTACAGTCGCTGCCGTGGCAGTCGCCGTCTTTTTGGTGTGGGGTTCGCTGTCATGAATCGAAGGCATCGTCGTTCCGTATATGGCAAAACCTATACGGTTGTGGATATCTGGCATGCTATTCGGACGACCTTCGGTTGCTGGCTGGCTATGCTGATCAGCCTGTGCCTGATCGGTACATTACTGGTTCTGCTCCTGCTGAGCGATTTCCGACCAGCACTCTGGGTCGCTATTTGGTTCTGCGGCAGCGTCATTGCGGCCAGCGCATTTGGCTGGCGAGTCTGGCAGGCCCAGTCAGCAGGCATCCGCATCGACCCGGTATCCGGGGCGCTAAGTTTCAGCGCTGACGATCTGGAAAACAGCCTGCATGACATTCTCAGCCTACGGCGTTTCTTCGACCACGCCCACCGCATTCAGGTTGCCATCGACGATATACAACGGCTGGACAACGATACACAGCGAGTAGGACAAGGACGCAACCGCCGCAGACGCTACGGGCTGAATCTGTCCGGCGACTTCGGTTCCTACCAATTGATGTTCAGCCACAAGCAAAAAAGGGATGAGTGCCGGGCCTTGCTCGTACAGGTCATCCGCCGTGCCAAGGGGCGGGCTCCATCGTTTGATCCCAACATCGCGTTTCCTGAGTGACATCCATTCATGAGTAGAAAGAAGAAACAAGAAAGCAATCCTGCTGGCCTAGTCATTATTCTCGTCGGATGGTTGGTTCTCCTTTTCACCCTTCTGGCCACATCCTTCATATGGCTAGGCTGGCTCATCAGCGAACTGCTTTACGCCAGACACCCACGTGTTCCTGATGAATCGGACATCTTGCTGGATGTAGAGGAAGAGCACGAACTTTCCGGAAACTTGGAGCGCTCCCGAGCAATAGAAGATCGACTAGAGCAGATCGACTCCGAAGGTCAGCAACTGCGTCGCCGCAAAGACGGACTTTTTCACGCTGGAAGCGCACTGGGTGCCAGACTAAACGCGGAAATTACCGAGCTGGTAGAGGAGCGTAGCGATTGTCAGGCTATTTGCCATGAATTGTTGCAACTGCCTGCCGAGCGCATTCGGCAATGGTCCGCCCCCCTTGGCCGCCTGGTTGGCTTTCGGTGGGCCATCTCGACGTACGTAAGCTGCTTGGCCTATGGGGTCATCCTGGCTCCCTCCTCCGCCGTCGCCCTGCATGGTGTAGTCCTTCGCAACTTGAGCGAATACCTGCCGGCCCTGACCTTCCCCCTTTACGGTGCTATGGCGCTGTCCAGCGTCGTAGCGGTATGCATAGGCGGCACGGCCTACTTATTTTATAACCGCTATTTCTACAATCACTACGCGGCTCAATTTGAGGCGCACTAACAGACCGTCAAATATGGCTGAGTTAGTAAGGCTCTCGCAAATCGAGACCATTCTTTTTGCCGAAGCCAGCTCAAGCCAATGCGCTACACATCCCCCTTCTAGCCGCGTTGGACGTACCGGGATTTTGGTTCGTTTACAGCAGACGAACCGGTGAGGCTTTCTACACATCGCTGAACCCCTAACGACTCAGTCCATTGCCTTAACGCAATGGACTGAGAGCTTTTTAAAAAACGTAAATGCCGAAGCGGCATATTCGCAATTCCATCAGTCATTGGGAATCCACCCGAAGGCAGGGACACCGCGTTCTCCAACATCGGCAATCTAGTCGGCGATTACAAAGGCCATTACTTCAAGACGCTTCAGACGCGCCCGGCGACTCGCTCTTCCGCTAAGCCGAGCAATAGCAGCGTTCGACTTGATGTTGGATTCAGGTCCATGTCCTCCACAGAAATTTCGCTCACCATGACGTAGCCATGGCCACTTGCCATACCGCAATATAGGCTGGTAATTCTTGAGTCACTGAGGCTTATGGCCACGTGGTCGCCATGAAGGCTGCCGACTAAAAGAAAGGAGTTGGGTGTGGGTTTGCAAAAGCGTATCGGGGATCTGGTCGCCAGCGTAAGCGCGGGCATGTTTGAGCGTGAAGAGATCATCGCGGTATCGCTGCTGGGAGCGCTCTGCGGGCAGAATACCTTTTTGTACGGGCCACCCGGCACGGCCAAGAGTCTGATTTCTCGCCGTATAGCCTGTGCCTTTGAGCAGCCGACCTATTTCGAGTACCTGATGAACCGTTTCAGCACACCTGAAGAGGTGTTTGGCCCTGTGTCCATCAAGGCGCTGAAAGAAGATCGCTACATTCGCAAAACAGATAATTACCTGCCAAAGGCAGAGTTCGCCTTCCTCGATGAAATCTGGAAATCCAGTCCCGCTATTTTGAATGCCCTGCTGACGTTGATTAACGAGCATGTGTTCCGTAATGGTGAAGCCATTGAGCAAGCCCCACTCAAGGCCCTGATTGCTGCATCCAACGAAACACCAGATGCCAATCAAGGCCTGGAAGCCTTGTATGACCGCTTTATTGTGAGGCTGATGGTGGGGCCCATTCGTGAAGCCCAGCACTTCGATCAGCTACTTAATAGCAAACCGACCGAAGCCAAAATCGACATCCCCTCGGCTCTACAGGTGAAATCCAGCGAATGGGCTGGATGGATGGCGCAATCGCATCAGGTCAAGCTGTCTGCTGAGACGCTAACCATCATTCACTTGATCCGCGAACAGCTGGAGCAGCAATACGAAACGCTTAAGGTTTATGTCTCCGACCGACGCTGGCAGCGTGCCGCGATGCTCATGAAGGCAGCAGCCCTCTTTAATGACCGCAAGGAAACCAACCACAGTGACGCCTTGCTGCTGCAGCACTGCCTGTGGACGCATGAAGAGAATCGTCAGGCTGTCTGGGATATCGTCGCGGAAGCAGTAAAGGCGTCGGGGATTGATAGTGGGATCGATCTCGCTGAAGCGGATAAGCGAAAGGATAAACTCGATAAGGAAATTCACACTGAGCTTTATCATTCGGACAATATTTACAAGACAGTTACTATCCGTGGCAATGAATTCTTCCATCAAAAAGTCAGCTTTCTGCCTGAGGATGGCTATTATCGGAACCCGGAAGAGTTTGAAATATACATTCATTGCGAAAAATTAAAGTCGAACGATATTTTTCATCCAGTAGACGCAAAGGGAAATGAAGAGGAGGAAATATACTGCAAATTTGATGGACAGGGGACTTGTCTGCTTGAATATAAAAGTGGCGGTCTCAAATATAGGAAAATCAACATTACGCCTTCTGTATTGTTCCATAAGGGGGATAAAAAGAAAGATATAAATTCACGTTTGATTTCTTCACTCTCGCAGTCCGTGATGGAGATGAGGGAGATATTGCAAGGTACTCTCAAGCAGGTTGAGGCTAAATTTAAAGTTTACAAGTTAAGACTTTCTTCTCCATTTGTGCCGGCCGACAAAGTCAATCTAGCAGTCTTTGGTATAGCGAAACAAATCGAGGATTTGCAGCTTCGCATCAAGGACTGCGAACGGCTGGAGGAGCTATGTCGTTAGATTCACTGTTCAGCGCTGCTAAGAATGTTGGCGATAACGTTCAGCACAAATTTTCGTCATTACTAAGGGGTTCTGATTCGATTGTAGGCCACGTAGCAGAGAGAATTCGGCTATGGCAATTGGCCTCGACTGAAGAGCTGAAAGCCGAGTTCCCCTTTACGCAATATGAGCAGCAGCTATCGGACTGGCAAATCAGGAACCAGTCTCCCCCTGTTTCGAGCGCAGAACTGGCAGCAGCTGTTTCGGACTATGTTGCGCTGTGCCGTGCCGCCAAACTGCCGGACAATCAGTCTTTTTGGCAGCGTGAGCTAGCAGCGGCGAATGCCCCCGAAACGGTGGTGGAAAAAAGTCAGACCGATAGCGCTGTGAGTGCTCGTCTTTTACGAGATGAGTGGCAAAAGGCCCTGGATAAGGCGCGGGCAGAGTGGGAGATTGAGCGTATATCCATGCTGCGTCGGCAGTTCATGGCGGAGCTCGAAGCATTTCTGCAATTACTGCAACAGCATCACCAGCAGTTGGAAATGCTGGGGTTGGATCCTGGGATGTTTCTTGACCTCTCCAAAGGTAATTTGTCTGCACAAGAGATCGAGCGCTTTAAGCGTTGGGCCACATACTTGGCCAATGATCCGGGTGTTCGGTCGCTATGTGATTTGCTAGGCAAGCTACGCCAGCTGGAGTTATCCGAGCGTATCGAGCGAGCCCAGGTGCGCTATACCCAAGACATCGAGTTACCGGATATCAATTCGCGGGAAGAGATCATCGGCATTCGTTTAGGGCGTGATATTGAGCATGTGCTGCCCAGTGAGTTGGCACTACTGGCTGACCCCGAAACGTCCATTCTTTTCGACCTCAAGTACGTCGAGTCACGGCTGATGTGTTTTGACATGCAGGGCATTCAGCGCGTGCAACAACATCACCACAAGGAAGAGATGCGCAGCGTTGAAGAGGCGGCCAAACAAGGGCCAATGGTGATCTGTGTCGACACCAGCGGTTCTATGAGTGGTACGCCTGAGACGATTGCCAAAGCCGTGGCGCTCTTCATTGCAGGCAAGGCCAGACAGCAGAAACGAGCGTGCTATTTGATTAATTTTTCCACCGGCATCGAGACGCTGGATCTTGGCGACGACTTTGGCATGGAGGCATTGATCAAGTTTCTGGGCATGTCCTTTCACGGTGGTACGGATGCTATTCCTGCATTGGATCATGCGTTGGGTGTGATGCAGAGCGAGACCTATGAGCGCGCTGACCTCCTGATGGTTTCAGACTTCATCATGGCCAGCTTGCCGGGCCAGCTACGCCAGCAAATTGAGCAGCAGCGTACTCATGGCAACCGTTTCTTTTCCCTGGTTGTAGGTGATTGCTTTATGACTCAACGTCTAACCAGTCTTTTTGATCATGAATGGGTCTATGACCCACACAGCAGCCAGATTCATGAACTGATTGGTTTTCAGCGAAAGCTGGATGGCGTTTGGAGACCTAATTAGGTTGGCGTCAGCTGGCCTTAACGTTCAGCATGAACGGCAACGAGCCTTCCGCAGCGACAGATGCGTTGAAGTGCACCTGTAAAAGGTGGGGCATGGGTTCGATTCCCTCAGAATGCCGGTCGCAGCTATGCAATTCATTGCACCCGCAGCGATTCTGTCTGCACGCTCATTCGTCGTCCGCCGACAGGACAGCATCGAGATGGACATCGACGCCAGGTACCAATGATTGGAGCCGTTGGACGAGCCCAGCATCTACAGATTGCTGCCGCTCCGGATGGCGTGTGATGTCATCAGCCAGAAAGCCTAGAAACTGACCGAGCACTGGGTCGTCGCTGTCGGATGCTTCGACGAGCGTTAGCACCACTTCTCCGCTGGGGCGAATGGCGTAGTGAATCTTGTCGCGCTTGCCCAGCTTGAGAGCTCGACGGACGGTTTCCCGCACCGTGATCTGGTAGCGATCGGTAAGGGTAGATTCGACTTCAATGGTGGCGGCCATGGCAGTCTCCTGCGGATCTTGGTTGACGCCCGCAAGGTAATGCAGTCGCATTGCCTGAGCGATAAGGAGCATTGCTTTCCTTGAGCTCTCGGGGGCAACGGGCTAGTTGGTCGCCTGGACACCACAGCCGCTGGAATCAACTTTCTCATAAACAACAGCGTAAGACGCATAAGCGATAGCCAAACCATCCGGCCACTGGAAAAGCCCGCCGTATCAGCCATCACGGAAGCTCTAGGCCAATGCCAGAGTGCGGCCCATCTTGACCAGACGAACCCTAGTCTGCCATTCAAATGGTTCGATTCTGCCCACATATAACCACACGCAAACTAAGAGATAGGTCACAGAAAACGTAGCAGAGAGAGGACTTCATCTCATCTGAACGGCGAAGGGCGTGCCTTATGGCGCATCGTGTTTCCATGGAAACACCCATTCATAGCTGCAACCGGCCCCGTGGAAGCCGCTTCTTGCAGCTACCCATGTTTCCATGGAAACAAACATTGCATAGTCACAACTCGCCTCCATGGAAGCCGCTACTTGAAGCTATCCCGTGTTTCCATGGAAACAACCATTCACAGTCACAACACGTTTCCGCGGCACCCGTCACTTGCAGCAACCCCGTGTTTCCATGGAAACAGCCATTCACAGTCACAACACGATTCCGTGGAAACCACCACTCGCATCTGCACCGTTCTGCATGGAAACACCCTTTGATAGACACAATCCGTTTCCATGGAACAGCTGTTACTGCACCATCGTCGCCCTTCGCAATGATCAGTCCATTCCGTGACGCCCGTGGCGCTGGGCGTCACTACTTAGCAGCAGCTGTGTTAACCGTGCCAGATTGCGCGCGTCGTCGATGGCCCTGTGATGTTTGCCCTCCCAGGAAAGGCCTATGCTTTCCACTGCACACTTCAGCCCTAGCGCACGGCAAGCGAAAATCTTCCAAAAGCATTTCTTTAGATTGATATGACGCGCCGGATCGAGCAATACATCTACCCCTGCTCTGATAGCGTCCTCCTTCAGCTGATTTCGGTCGTAATCTCCCCAAGAGCACCAGCGCCAGCCTTCTGTATCTCGCGGCGCCAGCCAGTCACCAAGCTGTTCTTGTACCGCCGCGAAACGCTCCGCAGTGTCGACGTCAGATTGAGATATGCCGGTCAGCCCCGTGCAAAACTCAGTTAGCTTGGGGCGAAGCAGTGGCCGGACAAACTGTCCGAAATGATCGACAATCCTGTACTCCAACTGAACATCCAACAGCGCGATACCAATTTCAATTGTCTCCATCTCATGGCGCTGGACTTCCAACACATGGGCGTTCCGGGCCGCCTCGTCTAGGCCGGCTGGGTAGTCATCGCAGGTCGCTTCCAGATCCACGCAAAGTAACCAGCGACTTTCTCCAAGTTGTTGACGAAGGGCATCAAGCTGCCCCCAACGCTTTACCTGCATGACACCCACCCCTCTTCATAAGTCATTGCATCGCGCACACGTAATCTGTGCTCATTTCATAGTCACTACTCGTTCTTGTGGAAGACACCACTCGCGGCCATAACAAACCGGGAAAGCGCCTATCGCGCTTACTTTCCGAATTTCAAGAATCTAATCACCAGCATCGCCTGTTTAAAGCTCCTAAGCATCAACATAAACAACATCAGTTGATAGCTTCCAGCATAGCCAACCACATATGCGCTTAAAAAAAAGTCGCTTTTTGTCAATAAGCAAAAATGAGAAATATTGCTAAGCATCAGCTAAAGAATAATAATTGGAGTTGAACAAGCCCCTCAATGTAAGCACATTTTAAAAGGACTGGGAAATGAGCCGAAGCACAGACTCTCGAATTTACAAAATCGCCAACATCGTCCATTACATTATTCACTTCGGAGCGGTGCTACTGGCTACGCTCTATATCTTGCAGGATTATTCGATATCAATATCCATTGATACTGGAACCGATGCCTCACACAGTAACCCAGGCGTTGGCAAGCAGACGAATACCGAAAGATGCGTAAATCATTGTGGCTGCTCTTTACCAAGCACAAGTCAATAGACAAATCCGCATACAATGCATCCGCGCTAAGCCCTGTAAAGCAGCCCCGCCGATCAAATTTACAGAGTAACCGATAGCCTTGCGATGCCACTCACTTAACTACGTACAGCCAAGCAAAAGCACTTGGCCGGTGGAACTAGCCATTTTTAAAATGACCATGAAGGTATCTATTTTTAGAAATGCGATAACTTGCGAAACTCTGATACGTCTGACAAACGGTTACTCAGATAAAATAGGAGCGCGGTTGGTTTGAGCACAGATGAACCAATGTCCGCTTCGGCGACACCACGTAAAGGAACTACGCCTTACCTTTTCCTCTATTAAGCAGCCCTCTGGCCTTGGCCTATTGCACTATATTTAATCAGAGCACGGCATTTTCGCGTAAAAAACTCACTAACAAGCGCCATTAGTAATAGCTTTTAGCTCATCCTGGCCATATGAACCGCGGACATCGATTTATATAAATGACGCGAGAACCATCCCGCTACGCACGGCTCACTGAATTCTTGCAGGGGTGGCGTGCATACCTTTCGCTCTTTGCTCCAGCAGCACATCCAGCGAACGACGCCCGCTGCCTTTTAAGAATGTCGCAATGACGTACAGGCTCCCCGTGGCGGTATACAGCATCCAAAACCCATACTGCTCATGGGCCTCCAGGACGTCGGAGGTGCGAACCCGGTGCCCGTCTTCAAACCGCCCATACACGTCAGCTCGCACGTGACGATGAACCACGCCTACACAACAGCCTGCCACTAAAAAAGGCGTCCGTTAGGTACGCCGTAACTTCCCTGTCGAAAGAGGTGCCCATCGCTCGCGCCAAAGCTTCTGCCACATCGCGCGTTTGTTCGACAATCCGCTTAGTTGAGGTCATACCATGAGCACCAAATTTGGAATAAAACCCGTTTCTTCAAATGGATAACCACGCGGGTTGCATACCACCCTTGTTCCGCGAATTTCGTAATCCACAGCAGAATGTGAATGGCCATGGAGCCAGAGCGCAACGCGCTCCCCACCCATGAGATGTTCGCAGTCATTGACGTAAGCTGCATCGAGCAATGTCCCCGCATCGGGACTATCTATCAGCGAGCGAAGCGATGGCGCGTGATGAGTGATCACCACCGTTTTTCCATCGAACGGCTCGTCTAGTTTCGAGCACAGCCAGGAACGCGCTTTAACTGATTCCTGCACCAAATCGTTCGGCACGATCCGCCGGAACGACTCGGTGCGGATGTACCGAAAATCGTTCATGCACGAACGCGCATACAAACTGGCCTGATGCGCGTTACCGGCGGCCGCATAGTCTGTCCACATCGTGCATCCAAGAAAGCGAACCCCTTTAATCTCAGCTTCATGCGTATTCATGACCTGTACACGCCCCTCCCGAGCGGCGGAACGCATCGTCACCAAGGTGTAGGTCAGGTGGCCGGAGTAGAACTCGTGATTACCGGGCACGTAGAGAACCGTTCCGCTAAAGCTATCCAAAGCCCATCGAACGCCACGGGCTTTAGTGTGGATGTCACCCGCTAGAACTACGACATCAGCGTCCGTAGCAGCCGCACGTAAGAGCCCACTTCAAGATGCAAATCTGACAGGAGATGAATACGCATAACAGACTCGGTTGTGGACGAAAGAAAGATCAAGAACGCCACTATTCGGCTTGGATACTCGGCTAGCTGTCGGCCCAATAGTCATCGCGAGCGATACGCCCAAACCCATGGTCGTCATCGTGCGGTGCGTCATCAAACAAGTGATGTACGCGTCGCTCCTGCCTGAAGTACGACAAAGCCATGAAGAAGCAGAACTCACAAAGTCGGACGCGGTAACGCTCACCGTCATGACGCGCGCCGTACCCCCAACTCGCTTGCAGCGCGCCGAATTGCTCGCCGTAACCAGGTACCTGAGTGGAGGTACCACAGACGTCGCAATGAACATCGTTATCACGATTAGCTAGAACCGCCATTTCGACCCTCCGCCATACCGAGCCGCCTACCATACAATACTGAAGACAGTAGAGAGCTCAGCGCTCTTGCGAACGCCCGGCCCAACAATAGGTATAATCTAGGCGATACTTCTCTGCCCCGGCGAACCCGCCCCAAGAATGAACAATATGCGTCCCACTGACTTTCGGTTCTGACTATCGCCTATTTATAGCTTGAAGGTCGAATAGGCGACTTTCAGTTATTAAATCAAATCGAACTTGCGACGATCAGCATAGAATCCACATCATTCATAACTATTAAAACCACGGCACTTCCTTATCTGTTCAATGCAGGGGTAACGACCCACTATGCTCAGCTATAGAACTATTTAACATCTCAAGACGAGAAGATAATCCAATCCTTAACACTGTACGTCAAGCACTTTTAGAAACCTAAAAGGCAACCATCGACCATCGGTATATCTGATACGTATATATTTACAAGATCGCGTTACTTACCCAACCGAACAGTACGAAAACAACTATCACTCGGACGTAGGTCTTGGGCACGATGAATAACCAATTGTGATCGAGCCCTCTCGTCGCGGCCGACGCGATGCTGACCCAACCGGCCCGGAGTCGCCCTGTCGAATTTTAAAATTGAAGCGAGGCGCGTCTGTGACGCGGAAGGGAACAGGCGCGATTCCCTCGTTATCTACGGCGGCGCCACGAATTAATTGGAATTATGGCTCAGCAATAATTATGGCTTGTTCATAATTTCAGATAACCGCAACGTTACGGACAAACTGCGAGCCTGACAGCTCGCAGCTGATCACGACAGTTGCCCCCTCGCCCCAGCGGGAATAGACTAAGCAGCTTAGCTAACCTGAGGTGGCAGGCGATGAAATCTGAAAGCGATCTCGGCACTTCGCCTAAAACGGTCAACATCCACGATGCCAAAACTCACCTGTCCCAGCTCATCCTCGAGGCGAGCCAAGGCAACCCGTTCATAATCGCCAAGGCTGGCAAGCCTATGGTCCGTGTTGTCGCAGTCGATCATGAAGCCAAGCCGCGATTGGGCATGCTTAACGGTGCCTTTGCGGTACCAGACGATATCGATGCGCATTTTCGAGACGAAATCGAAGCGATGTTTGGCGTATGAAGCTGCTGCTGGACACTCACATCCTACTCTGGGCCTGCGCGGCCCCATCATCTCTCCCACGAGAGGCTGTGGAGATGATCGAGGATCGCGCCAATGAGCTGTTCTTCAGCGCCGCTAGCATCTGGGAAATCGGCATTAAAAACGCAATGGGCAAAGCCAGCTTTCAGTTCGATCCAGGAGTGCTAAGAAGGGCTCTTCTGGACGGCGACTACACGGAACTGACCATGACCAGCCAACATGCCATTGCGGCCGCGGCCTTGCCTCTTCTTCATAGCGACCCATTTGACCGGATGCTCATCGGACAAGCAGCTACGGAAGGCTTCATCCTCGTAACCAGTGATCACGCTATAGCGAAGTACTCAGGGCCAATCAAACACGTCGGTTGAATGCGGGCCTACGAATACCCTGTCGTAACGGGATGAGTAATGACCATACAAGCCGTTATTTTTGATGCTTTCGGGACACTGATGAAGATCCAAGATGGGTCGCATCCCTACCGGCAATTGATGAAGATCGGAAAGGCGCATGGTCGGCGCTCCCGTCCGGACGACGCGTCTGTCCTGATGAAATCTCCGATTACTTTGACGCAAGCCGCAGCGCATTTAGGGATTACTGCAAGCCCTGAACAATTGAGCGCTCTGGAAACTGTCCTGGCGGATGAGATTGCAGCAGTTGAGGCATATCCGGACGGACTCGAAGCAGTGAAACTGCTCCAAGAACAAGGCATTCGAATCGGTGTTTGCTCGAACCTGGCTTTCCCGTACCGGCAAGCTGTCCTGCGTTGTTACCCCACGCTAGACGCGTATGCATTTAGCTGTGACTTAGGCGTAATGAAGCCGGAACCCGCTATCTACAGTTGGGTTTGCGATCAGCTTGGGGCATCCCCAACCGCATCATGGATGGTCGGTGACTCCCAACGTTGCGACCGAGATGGGCCAACGGCAGTAGGCATCCGAGGCTTTTTTGTCGACCGAACCAGCAACAACGGTGACTGCCCTGAGCTGGTTACCTTCGCCCATAAGGTACTGGCAACCACGCCTTGAGCGAACGCTGTCAGCCCCATCTTTTCCGCGCCGCTTCGCAGCTCGCGATTGAAACCCAGAATCAGGCTCGCCCGCGATACAAGCTGACCGACGCTTTCAGTCCCTCCAAGCAGGCCCACTCCATGAACCTCGAACCGCAGTCGAGATAAGACTGAGAGTTGAGTTGAGTTGAGTTGATCATGATCGAGTGCCCATGGGAACACCTTCGAAACCCAAGGCGCCTCGCTAGATCATTGGTCTTCAAACCCAGGAAACGTTTGGCTTCAACGCAGCCTAAAACCAGCCGACGTCGGATTGCTCTACTCGCCCATGCATGCAAAACCGCTCTCACAGATAGGTGTATGCCATGCTTGACAAGACTCGAAAGGTTCATATACTCGCGCTCACTGTGAGCAATCCAACAAATCAAGATTTCTTGCACGATGCGCTGAAGCCTTGATTTGGCCGGGATATTGAAGTTTGGGATTCAAATCCCCCCGGCTCCACCAATTCGAAACACTTAAGCCCCTGATTTTCCTAGTGAATTTCGGGGGTTTTTGCTTTCTGGGGTAGCGACTGTCGAAGACGTGTCGATATTGCCAAGCCCGACACTCCATGTTGGGAACGCTTCAGCACAATGCACTCAGGGACGGGCCGGGAGCGAAGGATGCGTGCTAACTACGTTTTGATTGACTACGAGAATGTTCAGGCATCTTCCCTGGAGCTGCTCGTTGAGCCTCATTTCTACCTAAGGGTTTTTTTGGGGCCTAACAACACCAAGCTTCCTACGGAGCTAGCGGTAGCTGTCCATCGGCTACGGGAACGAGCCGACTATATCCAGCTCGAAACCCCTGGCGCGAATGCTTTGGATTTCCACATTGCTTACTACCTTGGGCAGTTAGCCAGCGCAGATCCAACGGGATTTTTCCACATCATTTCACGGGACAAAGGATTTGATCCGCTTTTAAAGCATCTTAAAAGCAAAGGTATTTTTGCGTTACGTTCAGAATCAATCGAGGATATGCCTTGCTTCAAGGCTCCGTGCAAAGCCTCTCCCAAACCGGATCGATTATTGGTCGCCGTTCCAACCGAGCAGACATCACAGCCTGCTAAAAAACGCCCTGTCATAAAAGAATCGGTCCCCAACGATCAAGTGATAGAGGTAGTGATCGCTGATCTATTAGGCCGGAAGGCCTCTAAACCCAAGACCATCAAAACTTTGCTTAGCACTATTCACTCGAAGGTAGGTAAATCGACTCCCATCGAGCAGATCGAGAACATCTATGCCACGCTGCGGCAGCAAGGGTATGTGAAGGAGAGCGGAAAGAACGTCTCTTACTCATTACCCAAAGCTGCACACGGGGCCTAGCCTCACCGCGTCTAAAAGGTGATCCGGCGCGAGATGCGCGTACCGCATGGTCATGGCCAAGCTCGAATGGCCCAGGATCTTCTGAAGCGTAAGGATGTTGCCGCCGTTCTGGATGAAGTGACTGGCGAAGGTATGCCGGAGTGCATGAGCGGCTTGCCCTTTCGGTAGCCTGATGGTCGTTCGGGCTAGGGCACGCCGAAACGAAGTGATCGTGTGCATGAAGGGACCGTGCTGCTTCCAGTGTTTCGCAAGTCGCTTCTCCAGCTCAGCCGAGATCGGCACGGACCGCACCTTTCCGCTTTTCGTCCCGCTGAACGTGATGACGCCATTACGAACACTGGTTGGCTTCAACTTTTCCGCCTCGGACCATCGAGCACCGGTCGCCAAGCAGATCAGCACAACCGGTTCAACGTGAGGGTTATCGCAGCCACTGCGGATCGAACCGAGCAGCTCGGCAATCTGCTCGTTCGTCAGCCACGAAAGCTCACGCTCCTGGATCTTCAATGGCTTCACCAGGGCGAGCGGATTCTCATACTTGATGACCCCTAAGCCGCGAAGCTCGTTATAGACCGAGCGCAGGTAGCCCAGCTCATTGTTGAGCGTCTTCGGCGAGGCGCCTGCTTCCATACGCACTCGGCGATCATGCGCATAGGCTTGAGGATCGATCCGCGAGGCGATGGGATCTCGCAACCGTTTGGCCAAAGCATCCAGCTTATGACGACGCCGCAACCCGTCCCGTAGAGAGTGGCCGTGCAGGTCATACCAGGATTCGATAAGCCCGGTCAGCCGTCGCGTGTCTGCTGTGCTGGGGGACCACTCGCGGTTCTCTATAACCTTCGCCCGACACGTCGATTCAAACCGCTGAGCTTCGCCCTTGGTCTTGAAGGTCTTACGGAAGCGTTTGCCCTTGATTGGCTCAACATCGACTTTCCAGCGGCCATCGTCCGTTTGCTGGATCGCCATCAGACCGCCCTACCCCACCTCACATGACGCTCCTGGAGCAGGTTCTTGATGTGCTTGTACAGATCCCGCTCGCTCATCTCCTTGGCGGCGTAGTGATCGCGGATGACCGGCCAGCAATCCCATTGCTTTAGGGTCTCGAATGCTTTGTTAGCGCCCACTCGCTCCCTTGCCAGCAGGCTTACGAAGTTTCCCAAGAACAGCTCCACGTTCTTGCCAGAGAAGCCCCGGCTCGTCTTGTAGTAGCGCTTGTATTCCGTCTCGTCCACTAGGGAATCAACCGGCAGATCAACCCGTGCGTCGTCTCTCAGCAGCGTCCAGATGGGTTCGAAGTAGCCAGGGCGAGCGAGCAGCTTGAATTGACTCATGCCGTAGCGCCACAGGCCTTCTAGATGGGCCGAGAAAGCGGCAAAGGAGTCCGTATCGATGGCCTGGCCGGTCTTCACGTCGGTCGAGCCGCTGGCGAACTGCTGGATGACCGAATGGTGGTAACGCAGCTCGACGCGCCATACATCCTGGGTCGGGTCGTAGTTGTCCGGGTCTTTCGCATCGAACGAGTTTCGGCGACGCCAGACGCTTTCCCAGTAGTCGAGCTTGTCATGGGCGCGGGCTTGCAGCGTCTTGTTGTATATCCCGAGCTGAACGCCACCGGCGGAGCCAAACAGGAAGGATTGGCCTTTGCCGTAGGTGGCAGCTTCCATGGTCCACTGGATCTCCTTGATGCCCGAGATATCGCGGTTGGCACGTGCACGGCAGTGCATGCGGGCCGTCAGGTCAGCGGGAGGCGTCCAGCCTTGCAGATCCAACGCGAGGTGCACGGCACACTGGTTGCGCTCCCGGTGGGTCATCACGGCGGCAGCGTAGTAGTCCATGCGTTCCTGGAGCCGTTCCGGCGACAGCGCGTCGATGGCGTGCGGTGACACTTCGATTTTCAGGTGCGGGCCGATCTGCTCCAGCTTCGCGTTGAAGTTCTTGATGAGGAGGATGAACCCAAGATCAGCGTTCTGGAGCTTGTACTGGTAGCCCGAGTCCCGCCCCACACGCCCGGCGTGCCAGATCTCCCCAGCAAACTCGACCATCGCGCCCGGCTTCTCGAATAGCGCCATGATTTCGGGCCGAATCAGCCCGCGGTACAGCTGGCGGACCGTATCCACGCCGCAACGCAGCAACCGGACCTTGGACAGATCCACGAATGCAGCCGTGCCGGGATCGACGAACAGACGCCCGTTGCAATCTTCGCGGGCAAGCATGTCTAGGCGGAGAAAATCCTTTGGTTTGCTCATTTGGTTCGCTTCCTAATGCTGACTAATGCGGTAGTTAATCTGTATTTATCTGACGTGCTACAGGGACGTCAGCGCGGAGGCGCGCGCTGGCTGCGCTCGCTCACGCGCCTCGTCCCTCGGCACGTGTGAGAGTGC
>Ga0208814_1000336_pt1 | contig 31534 bp, 22 predicted proteins | sample MalvirAntarct_55_FD_184253 | JGI IMG/M metagenome (GOLD analysis project Ga0208814, IMG submission 184253) | Marine viral communities from the Global Malaspina Expedition - Malaspina viral metaG Antarct_55 (SPAdes) (version 2) | ecosystem: Environmental > Aquatic > Marine > Oceanic | place...
ATATATTAGCCTTAAATCAAATGGGTTTGTATTTATTGTTTTTGATGACACATTATCATTAACAGTTAAACCCTTACTAATTTTTTCTGCATCAGTTAATTCAGCAGTACTATAAGTAGATTCACTAATGTCACGACTTGCTAAAGTATATAATTCTACTTTTTCTATTTTATATAGCTTTAATATATTTTCTCTAATGTATTGATTAACATCATCATCTAATGTTTCCAAATCACCATAACCATATAATGCATTAACATACTTTACGAACTGAGCCTTAATTGGTATAAATAAGAATTCAATTAATCGTTTTTGATTAAACAAATAAAATTCAACTGTTGGTGTTGATGGTACCTTTTTAATATCTCTAGTATTTACAACGCCTGCAGTTAAAATCTGTCTTTTATTAACAGTAACGGACGGTGTATCTTGGTGCATAAATGTTCCTTCTATTAAATTAGGCTGTTTAACTGCTGCCCTAACAAAAGGATCTGGTTTAAATGTTTCTAAAATTATAGTTTCTGGAACTTTTAAATATTTTGAACCAAAAAATGATTTTCTCTCAAACATTGATCTTGTACCAATAACATCCTCTATTAATGATTTGTCAATACTTTTTGTAAAATATGAAGGTTCCCAATTAGAAGAGAATGCATAAAAGTCTTTATAATCAATACCTATTTCTTGTATCAAAGGATATAAACTAGGAAATGCACTTTCTCTAGATAATTCTAAAACGGTTGACGGATCTTCTTCATTTACTTTATGATAAAAGAAATTTTGTATTTGTCCAAAGTTAACATCCGCACTATTAAATTGTGAATTTTTAAATTTACACAACTCTAATACTTTTAATTTATAAACTGAATCAGAAATACTTGCACCGCCAGTAGCAGCACCTGTTACATTTCCAGTAAAATCTAAATTCATATATGGATCCCTAAAGAATAGTAAAGGTAATGCATAAGGTGCATAATAACCTGCATGTCTAGCAATAGGAGTTATATTAGGATTCTTTTGTAAAGATAAATCATATCCTACAACATCAGTTAAATTAAAAGCAGTAGGTTTAACAGGATCTGGTAATATACCTATATAGACAGATTTAAGAATATCAGCCTGTGCCCTCAATTCTATTGCAAAAGTTTGAGCTAATGTACCATCAGTATTTTTTACTTGTGCACCAGCCTCTGTTATTGTTTCATATATAACATTAGGATTACCTTGATTAACTGCATTAAATATTTCACCAAAGCTGATTGACTTTAATCTATTTTCAAATTGAAAATAACCACCATTTGCAACTGTATAAGTAGCCGCACGTAAGATTAATGTAGATGGTGTTGGGTTTGGTAACGGTATATCATTACCTGCTAACTTTACACTAGTACATGTAAATTGATCAGATGATATGATAGATTGAATACCGCTTATTTCATAACCACTAAACTTAATTACACCATAAGAACCATTTTCTATTATCCTAATATCATTTACAAAATCTGTGAGCTCACCTGTACTATTAGGCATGCCATTAATTGTATATAAACCAGAAGCAGTATCAAATTTTGATGTTGCAAAACTTATAGCCCCTCTTAATACAGTGTCGGTGTATTTAAAACTATCACCGCTTGGTGTAGGTGCGCAGCTAGCGGTTTGTACATATGAACTATTTAAAGAATATAAAGTTGTTCTATCAATAATAGAATCTCCCCCATTATTTAAACATACATTGGCATAATCTACTGAAATTAACATTACAACAGTTTTCCACTTTTCGTTCTTAATAAATTTAATTTGAGATTCAGGTTTATCTGGTAAATTAGGAACTAAAATAGCAGAGAAACGATAATCATTAAATAAACCGTCTTGTACATATGATAATGATCTGGCATTAAAATCTGGTTTTTCTGATCCTATTGCTTTAGATTTTGCTATTATTCTAACTCCTCTCAAAAAGCCTTCCGAATAATTTTTTTCATTACCGCCATCTAATCTAGCATATCTTAATTGTCTATCAATTTCAGTTATTCCGCCAGTTGTAAATCTTTCTATTATAAAATAATCATTAAAGTTATCTTTAGTAACATTCTGAAAAGTACCTAATGCAAAAGTTTCGCCAATACCATCAGTGTTATCAACAGGAGCTTTATCAATATAACTCCAAGAACTTTTAATAGCTGCTTTTGTAAAATACTCAGGGAATTCTGAAAGATAATACCACTCATGAGTAAACCCACTAGCTTCTTGGCCTAAATCCCATTTAGATGGTGCAAAGTTATTTAAACCAAATGCTTGATTAACATCTAATCTATATGGATGATTCCTTACATCTTTACCATCATTAATCCATGCCCATTTATTAATATATGGCGCAATCCTTGATATGTTAGCTTGTGATGTTAAATAGTTTTCTTCTAATCTGAAATATTCACTTTTAATATACTCATCATCTGGGTTATCTTCTTCGGCATCATTTAATAATCCAATAAGATTATAAAAACCACCGTTATCATAAAATTCTCTAATCTGTGGAGTACTACTTACTCCTGTATATGCTGGTGGATTAGTTCCTGCTGTTGATTTATTGTATTCTGCATATTCAAAATCTAATTCACCTTCTTCGCTGTATAGAGTACTATAAAAATCAAAATCAAAATCCTTAACATCAAAAAATGAAAATCTACCAAATGACGGTTTATAATCAGAGTATAAAGCAACCTGGTTAGCATTTGTAACCATTATTTGATTATCATTACATGTAATTATAACAAATTTATCAATGTTAGTATATCCAATAATTTGATTATTGCCACTATAAATAGGTTCTTCTGTATATGGTACCCAATCTCCTATAACTGCAAAATTACCAGTCGTTTGTACAAAATTACCTTTTACAAATCTATTCTGATCCCCTATTTCAACTTTAAGTAAACTATTAGATACATCATTTCCACCAACAAATGTTTTTGCAGGTTCTGCTTCTGTTGTTAAAGGATATGTTTCTATTTGTAAAAATTGCTCAGGATAATTAACATCCATTTTAAAATTTAGTCTATTAAATCTAGTACCACTAAATCTTGATTTAACATAAACAGTACTATTATTATAAGTAGCAGTAAAGAATCTATTATTTTCATTAATACCTATATTAATTGCTGATGTTATAGATTGTGCAACTTCTTGTATAGTTCCATTTGGATTAAAGAAAGATTCAAATGACTTACCTGGTATTGTTGCTAATGTACTATCAGCAAATATTTCTCCTGTTAAACTTACACCGTCATAAAATGATATCTTAGAACCTTCTTGTACATTATCTAATATTTTAAGATACATTTGCGAAAATCCTTTATGGCTAATAATACTTGCATTAGCAAAAGTATCAGGTTCTTTATATCCTGTAAATAAAGATACATCTACTTTAGTGTCAAATAATCTAATTTCATTGGTTCCCCACAACGATCCTTTTTTAACTGTATGAAAATCATCTTTTTTATCTTTTACATAAAATACAGATTCAACCTCATCAACTCTAGTTGGGGTTGGTAAACCTGTAACTGTTGTTGTTTTAGTAGGGTCTAAAAATAATAAAATACCTGCATCATTTGTAATTTCAAATGGTGTATTTAAATCTTGAGATACTTCAGTTATAGTTTTAATAGTTGGTAATTGGCTCTTCTCGGTATTCTTATAAAAACCTTCTCCTGATATGTCAAACTGTCCTTCTTCTATTTCATTAACATACATACCAAAGTATCTATTAATTGAATAGTCACTAGCAGTAGGATCATCAAATAAGAATTCTAAATTTAAAAGATTTGCTAAAATGATTCCATTGTTCTGAAATCCTTGCGTAAATAAATACTCATCTTGTATAATAGTTGAATCTTTAACTACAATATCTTCATATGCAAAATTTCCACTATTTACAAACCCACCATTCTTGTAAGATATACCACTCCATAATATTGGCTCATCTTTTCTCCAGGTCATATTAAGTGGAACTTCTGGAAACTCTTCTTGATTCCTGTAATTTCTAATATAAGATCCGAGTGTACTACCTTCAGTTAAATCAAATGTTTTAATTGCAGTACAATTTTCTAATACTTGTTTTGAAAAATTAGCAGATGTTTGTGCATTTACCTTTCCAGCATTTTCAGAGGTAGCTGTTACATTATTAACAGCAGCAGGATTATCTAATCTAAAGATAACAAACGCGCTAGGTATTTGTTCATTTAACCATAATGGTGCTAATGTTCCTAGGCTTTGTGAATATGATTCTGATGCAATGGATCTAGTCCCTGCACAATAAAACATTTCATATTGATTTCTGTAATTAGATAATACAGCAGTATCTTCATATTCTTGGAATATTTCATATGCAGCCTCTATAGGGAATTTTCCATTATCAAAGAATCGATTTACATCACGATCATAGGTACTAGTTCCATCAACTTTAAATGCTTTAAATTTCTGAGATGCTAACTGGGTACTTGCACTGAACGACTCTAAGTAAATATCTGTTCCATCAGATACTATCTTAACATTCGCGGTTAATTTAGGATTAGTCCTTACAACACTGTATGATGCTTTGTCAAGCAGTTCTTGAGCCATATTTATCTTTTACTTTTTTTATATATTCACCAAAAGATAAAGTTAAAAATCTACTATTACGTGTTCTGTATTCCGGTAAATGATTGCGAGCTACCGCCTAATCTATCCGAAGTAGAAATAACAGTTTGATTTAGTGATGGTCTTAGTCCTGCAATTACCTTCTCTAAATCATTTAGACCTTTAGTCACTGTTGCTTTAGGGAAGTTATCAATACTTAATCTATCAGATCTATATTTAGCTGAAACTTCAATATCAAATTGTATGGCCTCACTATTAATTGGAAAAATATCAAATCCTATTTTCTTAGCATAAGTAAGATTAACAGTAGATCCAGTTGAATCACCTGCAATATTTCCTAAACCTGTACCTGATGTAACTCCAAAATAATCAGTCATTCTATATTGAAAGACTAAAGGTATATTTACTGAGTTTTGTTGACCAAACTGAATAGTTTCTAATGATTGTATTGAATCACCATCTACTTGTATGTTTTCATGTGAATCAGCAGAAACGAATAAATAAGATCCACAAGATTGTTTACCTAATGTATATTGATCAAAACTGTCAAATGATGTTTTTGCATTTCTGGCATAATTAACGTAACCTATATTACTAACATCACTGTCCCATAAATTAGCTAATGCCGGTAATGTTAAAGATGGACTAGCCTGTAATAATTGTGACGTATCAAACGCGATAACCGGTAAGGTTAAAGCAAATGCCTGTAAGCGTGTAACATTTTCATTTAAATATATTGCTTGCTCTTTTCCAAAAGTATCATCAATTTTAAGTGGGGCAAATTTAGATTGTCTAAATATTACACCAGCAGTTCCAACACCTGCAGTAACCGCATTACTTGTTGTACAATCAATTCCACCAGCTGGAATATTTAAAGGTAAAGTTTCAGTATCATTTGTTAATCCAATATATGCATTTCTATATGCAGTATAATTTGTTAATGATGGGTGAGCTATAGAAACCTGAACCACATCATCTGTGTTAGGATAAACTGCTGTTGTGGTTGGGGAACCATCTGCCAAGAAACCACCACCCCAAATAAATTCTGTTGTTGGCGCGGCTAAACCTGTATTTGTTGTTGCATTATAAAGATTTTCTGTAGTATCTAAATTAATTGAATATTTAGATAATGGATTAATGTAGCTATAAAAATTTGCATCATTAGAAACATCACTAAATCTACTATAAAGAAATTGATTCTTATTTTGTGTTGATTGGAAAGGCGGCAATGATATCGTCTGACCATATTTTGTTGCAGTTGTTACTGAAGGATTAGTTAAAAGAAGAGGAGTAAGATCATATTTTCTAATAGTATTATAATCTACATCATCAGACCTATATGTAGCCCTAGCGTTTCTTTGATTCTCTGCTGCGTTATCTAACCATGGATAAGTTGCTGGTAAAATAGTAGAACCATTATTTAATGCACCAGTATCTGTTGGGCTATAAGAACCAGGATTTTCTGATTGTTTAACCATTCTAGTTCTACTACCAGTAATTCTTGCTACTAATTGTAATGCAGTTTGTGAAACATTTGCAATATTAATAAAATAAGTTTTTGAAATTATTGCTCCTCTAGGATCATCTAAACCAGCAACTTCTTGAGAATAAAAACCAGCAAATATTTTAGTAACTGAATTTTGTCTTAGGTTGTATGTGTTACCACCATCATCAATTAATGTAGTAGCCATTTCACCTTGTGCATTATTTAATATTTCAGCAAATAAATCCAATTGGTTTTGCATCTCTGTTAACTTAGAGAATAAATCAATTGGTGTTTGATTTTCTGATAAAAAACCAGAAGCAATTACTGGAGATGAATGCGCAAAATATGTTTCGTTTGCAATAAACGAACTGCTTAGGTGAGTATTAATTCCTTTTGCCTCTAAATCTTCTTCTAATGCAACCTTAGCTAAATCTTCTTGATTTTGTGCAAGAATATTTTCTAATGCGTTATCAGAACTTAAATCAGCAGGAAACTCTACTCTTATAGCCGGGCTATATTCACTTTCCAATGGATTAGACGGCCACCCTGCTTCTGATATAGACTTAGCTTGTATTTCTACTTGCTCTCCTTTTCTAATTGGAATATCTAATTGATTAATATTTACAGAATCTGCATTATCATCATCAATAGCAATCCATTCATATAAACCTGTTATAGTATTTTTAGCCCTAGGTCTTAATACACTATTTACAATAACATAATTTGAAAAAGCACCTTGGCTTGTTCCACTCCCATCAGTATAAGCAAACTGCTTTACTTGATTAGCAGCACCATCTGCAGAAAGATATCTATAACGATATTGAAATTTTATTATATCTTGTACACCAGTTTCAGGAGCAGATTTTTCATTAGGCATTGCCCAAAATCCTCTTACTCTATATTTAGGTGTTACACTACTTACTGAATTGTCATTTGCAGATGCATCAATTTCTGTAACAACCGATGAATATAGTTTTGATTGAGATGCTCTTTCTGTAATAAGCCCTTGTAATGCATTTCTATCTGCATCCCTTTCAACTTCAGTAGAATAATTAGTTGTTTGTATTTTTGTTCTGCTTTGTGCAATAACAGTATCTAATTCAGTTAACGTAGACTGAATAGTATTCTTTTGATTATTTAAATCCTTAAGCTGTATGATAGCGTCTGAATTACTAACCTGTCCATTTATTAAGGATACAGAAAAATCATCAGCCGATAACACTGGAGCATTAGGAGTTAACCCTTCTCTACTAGTAGGAATCTTGTCTTGTGCAAATGATAATAAGTATCTTCCGAAATCAACAGCATTTTGTTGATAATAATCTGCTAGTGTTTGCTGATTACCGCTAGTATCAATTGTATTTAAATCATTAGTATAAAATCCACTACCTGGAGACCAGTTAACAGCCGGTATTTTAGAATCAGGATCAATAGGTTTAATAAAGGTTACACATCTTTCATTAAATCCAACAGTAACATCAACCTCTACTCGGTTATTTAATGCAGATCCTATTTTTAATACATCAGCACCAATACTGATTGTCCTAGAACCTTCCTGTAATCTTACAACCACAGAGCTAGTACTACTATCAATTTGGGTTACTGTATATCTGGTATCAATCGGCGCAGATACGACTTCTAAACTATCACCAACTTTAAGTTGTATAGTATCAGCAAAATCAGCTTCTGAATCTGTATAAAATATTTTATTAAGTTTATATAGCTTTTGTGTTACTGTTTGCTCTACACCATTTACAGTTTCCGTTATGCTCTCTTCTCCTATTCTTAATACACTAAACTTACCAGAGAATCTTTTATCTCTAGGTGGTAAATCTACAACAGCTTCATCTAAAACATATGAAATATTCTTTTCAACAATTTGTTGTAAAAACGTAGAATATGCAATATCAGCAGTTCCATTATATTGATTCTCAAAGAAATTAATTTTACTTTGGGAATTTGTATCTAAAATATATCTTTGTACAATTGCTCTCTCGGTATCAATAGGTGCTTGTCCTGTAATATCGAATGAAATGAAAAGCAAAGGATTAATTAATTCTTCAAAAAACCAATTAGGTTTAACATTAAATGCATTTATAGAATTCATTGAAGTTACATCCAATGCTTCTGTTGGTAATTTTGCTAAAACTAATTTTCTAAATGTACCATCAGGTAATCTTATTGAACTATTAGAATCATTAAAATTAGTAAGAGTATCAATGTTAGTATTTAAACGATCAACTGAGTTTTTAAGAAAGCCAAAACTTGGAATAGTAATCCTAGCATTAGTTCCATCATTGTTTTGAATGTTAACAGTTACAGAGTCTCTACTCGAGGTAATTGCTTGATTAACTTTCTCAAAGCTCTCCAGTGAATTGTTAAAGAGTCTTAACAGTTCTGGTAGCAAAGTTTGTATTGAATTATTTTCAGCCATTATCTAGGTTTCGATTTTATTATTTATTTAACTATATCATAGACAAAAGTTAATACTCCTTGTTCTGTACAAATCAAATCAATGATTGGAATACTACTTAAATCTGTATTTGGTATAGTGGCAGCTAATTTTCCATATGAGCCATTATTTAATCTGCCTGATGCGTCAGTATATAATCTTATATTTCTTGATCCTATAAGAAGCGTATTATTAAATGTTAATCTCATCGTTTGCCCAGTTCTCCACTGAGTGTCTGTATCATTAATATAAATATCCAAGTTTCCACCTGCAGTATTTATAGTATCTAATCTTAACATTTGAGTATATGTACCTAAGTCTGTAAATACCTGAGGGCTTACAACATTTAAGTTAAGTGGATTAATAGCTGTTATTTGAATATCACTACTATTTAATGGTACCATTAAATTATATGCTTGTACATTATTTGATACTTGTATCTGATTAGGTGTATTAGTATTAATTGTAATACCAGTACCTTGCCTTACAACAGCTGTATTATATTGCAATGTTTCTGTAACAGTACCATTTGCTAATGCTTGTATTTCATCTGAATTTTTAGAAATAAGATCTAATAATGTAGTGCTACTAGCAAAAGCTAAAGATGCATTATCAACTTGTGTTTGCAAATTATTAATTTGTGATTGTAAAAATGCAGATGTACTAACAGAGTTTAATGTATTTTCAACTGCTGCTAATCTAATTTCAATATTAGCTAACTCTACCTGTTGTCTTTGGAAGATTTGAGCCGATGTTTGTAACTGAGCAGATGCATCAGAGAAAAGACCCATTGAAAAGGTATTATAATCATTTATGATTGTATCAATACCAGCACTTCCTGGGGAAGCATCAAATCTTAAATTAATTTTAAAACCATAACTATTACCATTTTGGCCAGTCGTTAGGTTAGGTTTGTATTTTGGATATCTTTGAACAAAACCACCAGATGGTGTTGCTGTTACATTATCTAATAATAAGATACCGTATAGGTTTGTAGTTGTTTTGGTTGAGTCACTTAAATCAACCATATCATAATAAACTAATACTGAATTAAATTCAAATGTTTCAGCCAGAGCAGTACCATTAAATTGTGGTATTGTACTTATAGATGCATCAGTTACAATCTGTTGATAATCATTAGCATCAAAATCTACACTAATTCCATCTAATTGACTTCTTTCATATGCCGAACCGTCATAAGTACCTGGGTTATTATAATCAGCAGCATATTTTACGATAGGAACATTTAATGCACTTGTGAAAGTTACAGGTTCTGTAAAGTATGCATTAGTAATAGGACTTGTTACACCAGGACCTAATCCCATCCAATCGGCAGCAGGATCTGTATAACCTGCAGAGTTTAAACCTTGCAGTTGATCATCATAATCATAAAATGCTTTAATGTTTAATCCTTGTGGGTGCACAGTAGCAGAAGTTCTTCCAAGTATAAATTCACTTGTACCTTGTATTGTTAATCCTGGTTGATAGTTCGTATCAGAAACTGAATTAAAGAGGATTGTAGGAGTATTACCTACCTCTGTTGGTACATTAATATACAACTCAGTATAAGCCTCTCCGGCTTTATCTACATTATTTACAATATCAATTCCACCTATATACTTTACAACTGGTCTATATTCCCTGGTACCTGATAAGCTTTGGTCTTCTTCAACAAATCTCGGTGTTGTTACACTACCAGCTTTTTCTAAAACAGTAGCTTCTCGGAACCTCATTGCCCCAGTTTCTTTTAACCACTTAAAAAATACTCTTTCGGTTACCGTTAGGTTAGTTGTATTATCATAACCAGCATCACTAATAATCATCTCTTCTATATTTAACATATAGTTTTGAAGACTCTGTGTAAAGTTAACATTAGGATCTGATGAAATAGCAGCATTTTGAATTGCGCCATCAATCGTATCATATTGCATGTAATTTTGATAATTACCAAAATTTAATGGTAAGCTATCCATGTCTGGTAGATCCAGAAGCACAAACTTAGAAAAGACCAATTTAAGATCATCATTATTGAGAGTCCTAGAGAGGTCTTTTGCAGAAGAAGAGAACGTATAAAAAGTTCCACCGTCTGCTTGTGGTGTTTTAATTAAGGGCGTTGTTGCCATGTATAGTTTTTATCTTTATTATTTATGCAATTACTATTGCTCCAGCACTACCAACAAGAAACCAAACTGGTATTCCTGCACCATTATCAATAGCTAAGAACGTTACCGTTTCTCCTATCGCATTTAATGTAACACTTGGTGAAACACCACCTGCAGGTAATACTAAATTACTTGAATTACCAATAATTGTTACTGGTTTAGTTCCTACTGTATATGCAAAAACAATTTCTTGTCCTATACTTCCACTAAATAATTTAAGTGTTAAAGTATTACTTGCATCAGTATTACCAATCCTATACATAGTAGATGGTGGAATAGCACTTGCAGTACCAACATTAATTGTTGCCGGCATAGTCTGCCCTGTGTTATCCAATGTTGTTACATTAGTATCATTTTTAAATATACCTCCACCTGTCATTGTAAGGTTACCTGTCATTTTAACATTTGTTAAAATATCGAATGTAGTAGCATTAATATCTAACAATATAGTGCTTAAACCTACACGCAAAGCTTCTGTTGAAACATTGGTTAGGTTAGTGATAGTACCTGCAGCTGGTGCAAAATATACCTCCATTGCATTAATCTCACTTGCGAGAACATTAAAGTTATCATTAATGACTAGTCTTGATCCTGATAAGGAATCCGTTCCTAAAATTTCTGTTACGCTAATTGCCATTTTGTTTTGTTTGTTTTATATTTAAGATATTTCTATCTTTTTTGTATTTATTCCCATTCGTATCTGTAAGTTCTAATGATATCATATACTTTCCTGGGTCTTTAAAAAGATATGTTAGATACTTGCTTTCAAAATATATATCAGCCACTGACGAGTTAGTAGTATTAGATATGGTCCACTTAGGATTTGTTTTACCAACTATCTTACATTTATCATAGACAAACATTGCCCATGTCATTGGTGGTAGTGTTTTGCCATCATTAATAAATTTAGCAGTACTCCATGTTGGATTGCTTGATACACTTTGGCTTGTTTTATAAACTATGCTTACACAACCAGAACCGCCAGTTGTTGAACAAACTCTTTCACCATTTACATTTACCATATCAACAAAGTTAAAATCACCAAATACACCAGTGTATCTTGCCACAGCCTGTACGTATACAGCATTACTTTGTGCATTTAATACTAAGTTATAAATGTACTTATTAATTATAGAATTAGTACTAACATTAAGTTGAGCTACTGCTTCAGCTAATGTATCTGTTGTTGAATCAAAAAAGTGAGTAGCTGAAATACCTTTTTTGTCTGTTATTTTTAAATATGAATTTGCTTCTACTTCATTAAATTCAAAAAATGCAGGAGTATCACCTGTTGTAGCTGTCATATCCCACCATAAGTGATATGCATTATTCCAATTTGTAAATTTACCATTTAAATTTTTCCATTGATACGGTCCACTAAAACTAACAGCTCCACTGTTTTGATAATTCATTAATTGAAAATCAGTATTTGTTCCAATACCAAAAGTATTTAAGATTGCATTAACTCTATCTAGTGATTCATATAAACTTGGAGTTTCTTCATCCCATGTACATGACGGCTCAATTGGAAGACTCCATAAAGAACCATAATTATTCCATGTATACTTACCTTCATTGTTCCAATTATAAATTAGTTTTCTAGATTGGTACCAACCAGAATATTCAACCTCTTTTTCATCTACGCATATAGCAGATTTTTTTTCAGTTGATGATACATTATTATATACATCAAACAATTTCATTTCTACATTATAATTACCAACATAAGGTAATGTTATAGGATAAGTTCCAAATGTTCCAATTGCACCTCTTATATTAAAATAATAAGCAGGGGATATATCAGTAGCATCTTTAGTAATAGTCCATTCAATTTCTGTAAAATTACCAGAACCTATACCATTCCATGTAAATAATATTTCTCCAGGCAATTGTGTTGCTGTGAAGCGACCACCAAATTCAGGATTTGCTAAAACAACCGAAGGTACAAATCTATTAACATCATTACCATAAGCTCTAATACATGGACCAAAGTCATTATCAGTTTGTTTAAAATCAAAGAATATCCAAGGATCAGTATTAGCTGCTCTTTTAGCGAGTATTTGATTAAATAATGAAGTAGTTACTTGAAGTACAGTTTCACCTGCAGCTACAGTATGACTTACTGATGTTGATGTTGCTCTATCTGTTATTGCATAAACATCTCCAGTAGATATACCTTGTACATTAAAATCAAAAGTAAAGAAATCATTAGCATTGCTTAATTGATTCCATGTGCTATTAACAGTATTCCATGTTAAAGTATTAAAGCTATCATTAGTTAATGTTACTAATGCCCCTGTACCAACACCAGGTTGGTCGGGTAAACTTTTTGATGATTCACCTGGAACTTCATTAGCTAATGTTCTATTTAAATTTGGTGCATATCTTGAAAAATATGCAGCATATACTCCAGCAACAGATGCAATCGTAACGTTACTACCATTTTGCAAAGCACCTAATACACTATTAGGATCTGGTCCAATTGGTGGTTCTGGTATAACTTGCCCTGGACTATATGGTCCCATTACTAAATTTTGACCAACTGAAACATTACCTTTAGCAAGCGGTCCAACATAAGCATTATTAAAATTAATAATTGCCTGTGCCACTGCAGCTGCTATTGCATTTGCAGGTAACGGTTTTTGTAATGGTCCAATAACAATACATGGATCATTTATTATAGCTGTATTAACCTTAGCCGCTTCAGCTAAACAAAATGAATTAAATCTTCTAAGATCTTCTAAATATGTACATGCACTTGGTGAAACTTTAAAATCTGTATTAATACCAACCTTAGCAACTGTTGCTAAATTTCTACTTATTGTATTTGTTACTTCTAGTAAACCAAAGAAATCCGCTTCTGCTGTAATACCTTTAATATGAGCATTAAGTGGAAGATATTCATTTTCTAATTTTCTTTTTAAACCAAACAGTTTAATTAATATTTCCTCAATTGTAAAATCTTGTAATTCTTCTGTCTTTGGTAAATCCTCATCTGTAAATTTACCTGGTGTTATTTTATTAATTCTATAAATAAGACTAAACATACTAGTCTTCCTAAAGTTTTTATTAGGTAAAGTTATACTCTTATCATCAAATTGTACAGTAGGAGAAAATAAATCTACTGTATTACTTTGAATATAATTACCAAATTGTGGAGAATTTGCATTTACATTTTTCCAAAATTCTTTAAGCTTAAGATTATCATAACCAAAAAACTTAATAGCATTTATTAAACCTTTATATGATCCTATGAAAGGGTATATATTACTACCTTCCATCATAATCTCTTTACGCTTAAGATTGATCTCTACGTAATCAGGTAATGCTTCTTTTAAATTTGTATCTCTAAATACTGTACTGTCAGATGCTATAACATTATAACCCATATTTTGAGTCATAACTCTTAGTCTTTCATCTTCTTCAATACTTTCTGCATAAACAGTAAATTTACCAATTACATTATTTGTACACTTATCGGTAATTTCTAATGTTCTTTTATAGGTATTTTCATTTTCTGAAGAAAAAGCTAAATTTACTTGTAAAGCAATAGATCTAATCTCATCTGTAGCAATAAAACTTTTACCTGTTGTAGGATCTATGTATTCTGTTTGATTAGCATCAAAATCTATTGGGATTGTTAGCTTAGTATATTTTACTAGCGGTGGCCCATCAGGTTCTTGTGTTAACGCAGATTGTGTACCATCATTAAAATTCCTATCAAACTGAAAAAGAAATATTTTATCTGGCGTTTCGGTTTCCCATTCAGCCTCCCAATCACAGTTATCAGTTTTCGTATGAGGGTATCCATATTCAAGAGCTTGTGTTGTTTTATTAAACATTTTTTGTAAAATGAATAATTGACCTACTTCAAACAAACTTATAGAAACTTGGGGTAGAAAAATGTCACCAGACCACATGTCAGTGGTACTGTCATATTTCATATTATAGTTCTTTCCTTCTTTATCAAAAAAGGCTAAATTTTGCCAGAGACTCACTATCTTATTAATTTATTTTTTGATACCATTTAGGTACTGCAAAGTTATAAAAAATCCTTACGTATTTAACTTTATTAATATAAAAAACCATGATAGGAGTTAAGTAATCCTCTAAGAACGTTTTAAGACGTGGATTTTTAAACATATAAGCAGACATTGTATTGTTTAATAAATTTTTAGAATAATCATACCCTGTATTTTTTAACGCCCAGCCTTCTTCATATGTTGCTCTATATAAGCTAGGAAATCCAGTTCTGTTATCTTTAATTGTTGCCATATTAATTTCCCTTTAATGTTTTAAGTGTTGGTGTGCTTACTAATCTTCCAGTATTTAAACCTGCAGAATTTACACCAGTCGCAATCGTAGTACCTCTACTTCTTTGTGTTGAATTATATTTTTCTTGTTGTATTTTATTATAAAGATTATTTGCTATTCCTTCTTTATAGAATACATTAAGAGAACTTATTTTATTAGCTTCAGGTATAGGTTCATAGAATGTACCATTTCTATCTTTCCACCCACCTCTAATAATAGCTAAATCATTATTCTCTATAACAACATCACCAAAACTATCTAAACCTAATTGTGGATCTTCATCCTTTTTCAATACGATTTTCTTATTCTCTATTAAGACTCTTTGATCAGTTATAGGATCTGTTCCATAAACAGGAATAAAATAAAAACCATTTCTAATAGCCTCTTCGTTTCTTTGTGATATGAAGAATACATTTACAGAATCTATTCCTTCTACATTTTCTATAATAGAAATAATATCAGATCTTGGAATCCTATCTCTTCTATTTACATTTAAAAAATATTCATCTAAATTTTTTCTTATTTCAATTCTTATTTCATCTTTATCAAAATCTTCTAACCATCTAATAACAATGTTCAGTGCATATTTTCTAATAACGGCATCGACTATTCTAGTTTCTGCTGTAACAACCTGTCTACCACTCTTGTTTAGAATTTCATAAGTCATTGCCTTTTCATCAGCAGTCATAGTAAATTCTACTTCAGGTACACTAAAATAATCTACATCACTAGTAAGTTTCTTTTTTACATCAGGAATTAAAAATAAGTAAATAATATTATCATCATTTAAGTATTCATCATTCTTTGTATTATAAGCATCTATAAAAGACCAAAAATCATACTTACTTAAATAGTAAATATAATTATTAGGATTTGCTAATACGAATGAATTACTTGCATAGGGAGCAATTAATCTTGTAAATTGTGGATCCTCAGAATCTGAACCAAAACCTGGATTCCTTGTAATATTAATTGATAGGATTTCATTTAAATCTACATTTATACCAGAAGAGTCTGTTCCAAATGTGGAAAACTTCATGTCTAATTGCTTTCCTCCAATATTACCAGCATTACCTCTTGTCTTTATATATGTAATTCTAATTCTTGATCCTAATGCAGGTGGTAAACCAAATTGATTATTACCAAAGAATACACTTAATCCTCCATTTACTCCAGTTTTAATCATTGCAGTTTTTTCACCGTTATTCATATCATATAATGAATCTACTAATTTCCATAATTGTCCATCAACAAAAACATCAACTAAAAATTGATCAGTAGGTTCTTTTGTAGTTAGGTTATAACTCTGTAATGCAAAACCAGTACCAGTAAATGATTGCTCATCTTTTTCACCTTGTATTATTTCAACATCAACAAATGTTTTTGTGGTTTTATCTAATCTGATAAAATCTGAATTAAATCGTAAAAAATAGGTTAAGCCATTTTGAGCAATTTCAAAACTAGCACCGTTTATAATTTGTACATAATCTCCAGTAAGGAGGCTAGCCGCACTTGTATTTAAACGTAATCCAATTATACCTCTTGAAGATATTCCTCGTGTAGGATCATGACCAGTTAATCTAGACAATCCGTAGATTGATTCTATATTTCTAGCTCTGGATATATTTAATTCAGTAAGAGCAGCCTCAATGTAAAAGAATATCATTTCACCTAAGTTTGAGACAACTGTTAATATTTGACCAAACGGTGAGGCAGGCGTAAATACTTCAATTGCTTGATTATATGTACGCTGCAGGTATTCAAAAGAATCCTGGAATAGCTCGGTGGCACTTATTCTTGTTTTGCTAAAAAATGACATTCAATTTCTTTTTTTAAAATAGAGCTCCTAATACTCGTTGTTCATTTACTGATATATCAACTAAGCAACCATTTCTTTCTATCGTTGAAAAGAAAGTTACCTTTACGTCAACATCAAATCCAGAAAAATCAGGCAAACAATATGCTGAAATTTGTGAAGTAATTTTATTCTCTATTGTATTTTCATTTAACACTAATGAAAATATTAATTCATCTAAATTAGCACCCATATCAGGAGCTCCTAATACGTCTCCCTTCCTAGTGAATAGGCAATTTTCTATTTTTATAATTAGCTGAGATAAAGAATCGCTAACCTCAATAGTATCTTCACTAAAGTTAGGGGCCTCTATATCACGACTATAAATATCTCTTATCATTATAGAATACTAATTTTTTATTATATATTCTCTTTTTGTTTAATAGCTTTCAGATTATAATTATCCTGTAAAAAAGTAATCAACACCTTCGTCGTTTTTAATTTCTTCAACTACTCTATCAACTTCATCTCGGCCTTCACTTGAAATTAAATCATAATTAATAGTAATATTACCTGGAAGATTAAATGAAAAGGTTCCTAATATTCTGGCTAATTGAATTTTGGCTATTCCTATAACGTATCTTTGGAAGGCTTCATCTTCAAACAATGCACAATCAGGAATTGTTGAAAATATTTCAAATATAGTAGCTCTTTTTGGTAGTTCACCTTGGAATCTAAACTTCTTTGTTAATCTATTATAAGTATATGATATTTGTGGTAAAAGAACTTGTCTTGCATTATCCATAAATAATGAATTCACTACATAGTACATTAAATTTTCACTACCAAGACCTGCACCATAAACATCATTATAAATAAACTTATCTATTGAAAAATCAACATCATCAGCATTAAAGCTCATACTACCAAAACCACCATCTTCACCACTAAATCCACCAATTTCAAATACAGCATTAACTGAATATACTCTTGACGGCATTTGAACAACACCTCTAGGATTAGCAATGTTAGCTTTATTAGTTATTGTTTCTTTATCTGAACCAGTTCCATAAGGTACACCTTGTTTAAATGTTTCTTTTAAAACTGCGCCTGCTGGTAAAGCAATATACATTTGCTCTACACTATCTTCATATATTTTATAAAAGTATTGTTTTGCTCTAGTAATAATGTTTGCCAATTCCTTTTTAGGAACCGTGAATGGTATCTGACAAGCAATAGTAAGATCATCATTAATTAATTTTATTAATGCATCTAAACATTCGGCTTCTGCCGGATCATTACAATATGTATTTGTATTAGCCATGCTATTTTATATTTTTTCTATTTCAATAATTTCAGTATTCTCAAACTTTGCTAATTCAGTAGCCCTACCTTTTCTAAATATACCACCTTCCATGTCTCCACTAAAAACTCCTCTCATGCCAAAAACATATGAATCTTTACAACTTACATTTTTACTTACATAAGAATCTTCTATTTTAGAATCAACAACATCAGTTGAGCCAAACAGATTACATTCAGTCATTGATGAATTAATTAACTCTGTACTAAATATATCACAATTTAAAACATTACCTTGTATTTTAGAATCAACAATATCAATACCTTTTATTTCAAAGCATTTCATTAACTCTGCACCTTTAAGTTGCATTCTACCAGTATCTGCATCGTAATTAACTAAACCTTCTTTTAATCCAGCTTTAGTTAATAATTCAAATAAATGTTCTCTCATTTTAGGGTAATACGTTTCAATTATTTGGTCATATGTTTTTAAATCAACCATTAATCTAATTTTAGGAAATTTTCTTTTGAATGCTTGATAAGTTTTATATGATTCTACAATACCTTTATGTTGTTCTAAAATGGAATCTAATTTTTTAAGATCATCCTTATTATAAATAGGATTAACTAAACTCTCATATAAAGATACAACAAAATGTTCTGTCATATTCATTATGGTATTATATTTCTTTTCATAATCCTTACCACCTAAATATCTAAATTCAATATAATTCTTAGGTATTTTAGAAAAGTTTACACCATAATATTTTTCTGATACAAACATGTAATTCTTCCATGAAATTCTTTCAGGAGAAGGTTGTGTCATTCCACTTAATGGTACAATAAATTTTATAGATTTAGCATAAACAGAATCTCTTCTGTCAGGAAATGCTTCATAAACAGCATCCTCATTGAAGTTAAGAACAAACTTACCAATATCTAAAGATGATACGTTAGTAGGAGACCCTAATTTTTTTCCATCAAAAGCTACGTTAATATGTATAGAACATCTGTCATTAGTAGATCCATTTTCTCTAATCCATTTTAGAGTCTTTGCAATAATAAGTTTGGATTCAACAAAAGGCATTGGTCCTGTTACTAGTTCAATCATTCCAGATCCACCAGAGTTATCTGGTTCTAATTTGAAAATTTCATCACTAGGTACAAAGTCACTGTGCGCCTTTTCTTCAACTCTTATTTGCTTATTTAGAGTTTGAGATAGGTCTCTCTTAACTTCATCCATTCCTTCATTGGCAAAGAATTCAAATTCTAATCCAATCTTGGATGCATATATTGCATTTAGCTGTTCGTTAGTATACATGTAGTTCCTGATTTGTTTATATATTCAAACCAGGATTGGTGTTATACTATGTTCATAGTAATCTTACGATCACTTACATTAACACTCCCGATTTTAATATCAATAACATCACCTTTTGTTAGATTTGCTGCTTTTAGTTTAGATTTATGAATTAAACCACTTATTCCTTTTTCTAATTCAACAAATGCACCATAAGAAGTTATTTTAGTAACTGTTCCTTTAGTGATCATCATAGGCTTATATTTTTCATCAACACCATCCCATATATCAATCTTAGGTCCTAGTTGACTTAATATAATCTTTTTCTCTGAAATAATTTCTTTAGCCCAGAATGTTATTTCGTCACCAGGATTTATTGTTTTATTATCTAATGCCTTTTGTGTAGCTTCATCTAATTCAACCCTAGGTATTAAACCAGTTAAACAATCATCAAATTGAGCAAATACACCAAATTTAGTAGATCCAGTTACAAAACCAGTTCGAACCTCTTTTATATTTTCTTCTAATTCAAATATTCTAGTTGGAATCATTGTTCTTAAATATTCTCTGTGAGATACTACAATTGTATCTTTTTCATTTGAGAATGTAATTGGCATTACAATAATCTCTTTACCTACTAATGAATTAAAATCATGTAATTTATTTAGGCCACCTAAAGAACCTGGCATAAAGCATTTAATTCCTGCAACATCTACCCAATATCCACCATGAATTAATTCTTTAACTAAACCAGTAAAGCCAATAGATTTATTTCCAATAGCATCTTTTATTTCTTGTAATTTAACCTCCATTATTGCATCACTGATTGAAGCAATAACATCTCCAGTTTTTGAAGTTTTAATTTTAACATCAATTTCTATACCAACTTGTAATTGCTCAACTATATAATCTGGTTCTTTTAATAAAGAACAAAATGCTGTATGTTTAGATTGTGTATCAATAAGTGCTCTTGTTCTATCAGCAGAGATAAAAGTAATTTCACCTCTAGTTGTATATGATATTCTATCTTCTGTTAATTGAGTTTTTTGTAAAATAGGATCTGTAAGATTATACATTCCTAAAACATCAGCTGCATAGTGTTCATTACACATTAACTTTGTTCCGTGTGGAACTTGTACCTTTACTATCTTAGTGTCAAATGGATCATCACTTAATTGGATTGTGATTTCTTGTTCGGTCATTTTTATTTTTTTGAGTGGTTAATTATTTGTATTATATATTAGCTATGCGTATGAAGTATTTATTATTGTACTCAACACAAGTTGTTTTGTTTCATTATCTAATAAACTTTATGATAAGCCTACCCATGGAAATATTAAAGGCAAAGGAGGTACTGAAGGTGTAACTCCAGTCCAAACACCTGTTACTAATTTAAGATGATTGACAAAACTGTCATTTAGGCCATTAACCACATCATTAATATTTTGTGTTTTAAAAGCATCACTTATATCTTTATTTAGTGGCGTAGGTGTACCTGGTATTAATATAACATTAGTAGGTCCTACTGCTCCACCAGGTGGTGGCGGTGTTGGTAACATAGTTCCACCTGCCCAATAATCTACAACACTCTGAGCTGCAGGTAACCAAACAGTCAGTGGCATATCATTATACCAATTCCTAACTGTATAATCATCAGAACTAATATTTGCTATTCCCCAATCCTGTGCTGCTTGAAAAGAATCTTCAAAACCTTTTTGTATACCTGCTGCTGTTCCTTTAATTAATGGAAGAGATCCAAATGAGGTCATTACTGCCACAGAAGCTAAATCATAATCTATACCAATTTGCTCAGCAAATGGTTTAAATGAAAATGAATCAGTTTTATTATTCAGTTGACCGAGCATCCATGCTTTTAAAGATACTGTGAAAGGTACAGGTAGCCAAGCCATTAATCAGTTGTGTTTTTAGAACTCAATGATGGATCCATCGGTTGCACAGGAGGACCAGATGGCCCTACACCTGTTGGGTGAATATGACTATCCCATATAGCTTTAAATGTATCACCTTTAATTATAGCTTCTGCTGCTGCCTCTCCTAATTTAATTCTTGGTGAATTAACATGAGTTTCGCCTGTTGCGTTTATCTTAGCCTCAATACAATTAATTATAGTATTAGCATCTGCATTAATAACAGTATCAGCTCCACTATTAATTGTAAATTGAGCAGAATGAGTAAATGATATATTCCCATCATTAAGCATTACAACAGTATCACCATTTGGGTTTATTATTTCTATTGAATTATCTGGCTTTATATTTACAGTAGTTGGTCCTACTGCTGTAGCATAGTCCATCATTATTCCTTTTTCCTCAGTAAAGAAAACCTTAACATGTTCACCTTCTCTATCATTAGTTACTTCAGTACCATTCTCACCACCAGTTAAACCAAAGGCAGTATCATAAATAAGTACATGTGAGTTTTGGTATGATGCTTCTATCTCAGCCTTTGTTTCATCTGAAGGATAAATATTTTCATGATAAATTGGTTGATAAAAATTTCCATTATCAAAAGTAAGTCTAACAATAGATCCTATCTTTGGTATTTCAAATTTACCACTACCTGTAGCACTACCACCATACATTAACTGATGTGGTCTTGCCCACGGTAAGGAAGCAGTTGGAAGTTTATAATCGCTAGTAGGATCTTCAGGATCTACACGATCATCCATTTTTCCATATACTCTTATCTTACATCTCCCTTCAAAGATATCATCAGCAGTATCTTCTACAATACCTACCCATTGAGTAGATCTTAAATCATCTGCATTAAAATTTGCTGGATTAACTTTTCCCATTATTCAAAAATATTTGATGAGGCTAAACCTCCGTTATCTTGCGCTGGCCCTGGTGCACCAAATGCGTTTATACTTGCTAAATCATTTGCAGATCGTGCAATCTCGTCAAAAACTGCATTAGATCCAGTTAATGTATTATTTACAGGTAAAGGATTGCCGCTAACATTATCTCCTAAGCTAGTACCACCAGATAATGAACTATTAGTTGCAGGTAAACCTGCGCCTTGTATAGAAGCACCTACTGCTGCATTTAATAAACCTTGTGGGTTTGATATTGTTCCTAGTAAGCTATTTCTTAAACCAAATACATTACCTAAAGTAAGACCCTGTATTGCACTAGAAGTAGTTCTTGTTGCTAAGTTAATTGCACCTGCTGCTGCGTTATCTAATTGATCCTTTCCGAATTGTTTTATTTTACCTAAAAAGGCAGGATCTGAATTTGATTGTAATTTACTTTCATCTAATTTACTATCAAAACCAGAATATTGAGAAACATTCTCCATTGTGCTATAACTAAACTTTATATCAGTTGTTGCAATAGTTCCACCAACATTGGTAACCCCTTCAAATACTTTACCACAAGCACCAGGAATCCATAAACATTCTGTAAATTTAAAACCAACCTGTGAGGTATTTTCATTTACATATCTTTTTGTATCTGCGCCAGCATCACTAGGATTTAATGAACCTAGCCAATTTCTTACAGTTTTAAATTTTCTTATTTCTTGTACATAAATATAAATATCAAACCTAAGTAAATTTTTAGGAACAATCATTCTTTTATATCTTACATCATAAACTGCCATTTTATATAAATTAAACAATGCAGTCATTTTTAAATCAATTGCTTCTAGACATCCTATAGTAATACCATCAGCATCGTCACTTCCTGTAAAAGGATCTTCTCCAAACTCAAATGATTTAGTCCAAGCTTCTAATAAGCCACCAATAGTTTGAAAATAATATGGTCTCTCTTTACTAACTTCTAATAATCCTGTAACAAAAGCTCTTAAGTATTCAACTCTATTAGTTTCTCCAATCTTATCTAAATAACCGATAGCAGAAGGTTCTGATGGAAATGATGGTGTACCTGATAAAGCGTCTGATACTGCACCAGCAACTTGAGAAACATTTAAATTGCCATTAGCGTTTGGAGCAGGGCTGAATTCAGGTATTGGTATGTTTACAGCTGCCCTTGTAGCACCATTAAATAATGGAGAGCTAATATCAAACATTAATGTAAATCCTAGGTATGTAGGGTCATCTAATGCAGTAACACTATTATTACCACTACCTTCAGCAGTGTTTGCATTATTTACAAATCGCTTTGCAAATTGATAACTTGACGGAAATGATGAGCCTCCTAAATAGGAACCAAATGGCCCAGCTAACTGTGCGAGTGCCTGGCTTCCTACAGGGTTTGCTAAATCTATTAAAGGCATATTTTTATTTTGTTTTTATATTTATTAAGTAGACGGAGTGAACTCTCGACGCTTTAATATTAATTTCATTCTTATTGGCCCAGGGTATGTTAATAACCATTCTACACCAGCAATAACATAAAAGCCAGAAAGGTATTCATTTTTAATACCGTTTTGTGACTTTGGATCATCTTCTGCATCAGCTGGTCTATCTTGTTGATTATTATTATCACCAAGAGCACTATCTGACGGTTTAAGTAATGTATTTTTTACAGTAGGTGCATATTCAAAAATTTCGCAATATATTCTACTATATCTTACTAATGCAGGATTAACAGTATCTAATTCTACAACCATTCCCATTTTATTAACTTCAGTTAAATTCTGATAATTAAGTACTGTACTATATTGAAATTCTGGATGGACATTATCACCTTGTGTTCCTAGATACTTATATTTAATTTGATCATTTCGTGGACCTTCAACTTCACCATCAACTATTCGTCCTTTTGTTGCAGGAACCATACCAGGTGTATCATTAGTTAAAGGGTCTACAAATTCATTTACCCATTCCTTTAGATTTAAATCCCAATATTGAGTATATCTTTTATAGCCGTTTTCTCTACTTATTTCACCACTCCTATTAACCATTTGATATTTTGAAAGATATCTAGAACTCCCTTGGAATTGTATTTTATTAGTTAATATATTTGGCATATTAGCTGATTGCCCACTGGCACCATCTGCACCTATAGTATCATCTTGATTTTGATTAAATCCTAAACTTGCTTCTATTGCACCTTCTTGGCTAAACAGTCTATTTACATCAACCATTGTTAAATAATAGTAAGGATCAATATAACTTGTAAAAAATGTTTCGTCATTTAAATAACTGTTTGCAACAATATCCTGAATCCAACTCTCTGTTGTATCATTAGGATTTGTCCATGTCATAATATCAGCAGTCTCTTCAACATTAGAAGCATAGCCTAATTGTAATCTTTCTGCTATATTTAATAAAGCATCCCAACTGGTAACCTCTTCTTCATATTCAACATTCTCTGTAAACAGACCTGGAATAAACATTCTACCTTTTATGAGATATTCATTTGCACTTACATTTCCACCACCACCTACAGGTTTACAATCAATAATAGTAAAATCTATTCGTATTGGTTTAAATGTAGTTTCATCTCCTTGTGATCTAATATTAAGTTGTATAAGATCACCATCTTTAGGGTAAAACCTTGCAGTAAATGTTGAATCAACGTCAGCAAACTGTATACTAATGGTTGGGTAAAATTTATTATTTTTTAAACAAAAATAATTTAACCTATCCCCTTGTACATTATATCCATTAACTCTAACCTCAGGTATTATCGAGGAAAACTTAGAAGGTTTTTCCTTCATAGTTAAATCATCAGAATTTGCTGAATCACTCTCTGCATCTGGAATTGACAGTTCATCCAATTCAATTGCAGGTTCTATTATTGTTAATATATTTCTTTCAACTATACTATCTGACATAACTTACGTTGTTGAGTTTTTATCTGTTTTTTTCTTGGTTGGTAAATTTGCACCTAGTATAATTCGACCACCTTCATATACTTTAGCCTCTTGTCCTTGCTGTAACATATTAGGTGGTATTGGTGCTTTAACACCATTCTTTTTAGTTTTAGCTTTTTGTATTAATCTCTGTACTCGTGATTGATCTTGTACACTTTGTCTATCAGTATTAGTATATTGAGCAAGTGTAACACTCGGTCTTGATGCAGGATTAGGTCTTTTATAAACTAAATTTATATCGTCTAGTTGTGGTATAGCTAAAACATCACCTTCTTCAACTGTGAATGGATTAAAAATATTATTTATAATACATATAGCATCAACATAAGCACTTGTTCCAAAATATTGTTCAGATATTTTATCAATTCTACCTGCCTGGTCCACTGTAACATAATGTATAGCTTTAGCACCAAGCTCTCTTTTGTATTGAAATGAAGGTGCTGATAAATCAAAATACTGTTCTCCAGTTTTTTCAATAGTTAACCTATTCTTTAATGTTAAGGATTCAATATTCATTTTGTTTATATTTTTTTAAGTAAGTAGCATATCAGATACTGAAGTAACATAGGCGCTAGCTGCTGATTCATTTGCTGCTTTAGTTGATTTTGCAATACCTTCATTTGGATTAACCTGAGACGGTTGTGGTCTATTAGCACTTTCAGATAAACCTGCTTTTGCTTGCGCTGCTAATGGTACATTTCCGTATGTTGCAACATCACCAAAGTTAAGTATACTTACGTCTTGTGCATTTGCATATAGCCTACCCTGCCCTGCATTAAACATGTTTTCAATATCACCCCTATCTCTTGGCTTACCATGCTTTAAGTCTACATCAAATTTAACTTCTACTGGAAAATCATCATAACCTAAACCTGAACCTAATGTCATTACTGTATTATCACAAACCATATTACCCATCATAAGAATAGGGTTAAGAGGATTACCAATAGTTACATGCCACTGCCCAGTTGGTTCACCACTAATTAAAGCCTTAGTTGCCTGTGTACCTGTAGAACCACCTACTGCCGAACTTAAGAATCCACCTAATAAGTTTCCTAGCATAGCCTTACCTGCCTTTAGTCCTCCTTTTACAACAGACGCTACATCAAAGCCACCATCTGCATTTCCAAATAAAGATTCAGCTCCTGTACTAACATCACTAACTACACTTCCCATATAACCAGCAAAATCACCACCTCTTAATTTACTAATATCTCCAAATTGGCTACCTGCATATCCAGCACTTCCATAATACCTATGACCACCACCAAAGAATTGTGCATTGTTTGTAGACATAGTTAACATATTACTTATAACATCAAGCATTGCTATTTTAGGATTAATATAAGACAATGATTTTAATTCATATTCAAAAGTTAATGTTATATCATTTGAAAATGAAATACCTGCATCTCTTATCATTGTTTCATTTACAACATTTATTGGCCCTAGGACAAAATTTGAATATGTAGTACCTAATTTATCCGCTGTACTACTACCTGCACCTTGTCTTGCTCTAAAGCTATCAGCCGCAGTGTTACCCTTAAGTGCATCTAAACCACCCTTTCCTATTGATCCTAATTTACTATAAAAAGGTTGATTAGTATAACCTCCACCAGCACCACCAGTATCAACCTCTTCTATTTTTGATTTTATTGTTTGCCATTTTAAACCATATGAAAATTTTAATAAATCAGATAATTTATTACCAGACGATTCTCCTAAATAAGTTATAGCTGTTACACCTGCTAATTGGGTAGAATCTACAATTTTAGTAGTACCTCCTTTTATGTTAGGGTTTGCAACATCATTAGCATTTTTACCAGTAGGTGAGCTAGTGCTGTAATTATAAATGTTATCTGTTGTTGGAAATGCAAATCTCCTTAATGTAATTAAATGATTAACTGGTATTTTCTTGTAATATTTAGAATATAAAAAATCTGCTGGCTTATATTGTATATCAGGATAATGTTCTCCAAAATATTCTATGATTTTTGGCACATTAACAGTAGTAGCACCAGTACCACCCATAAGAGGGTTATTAGGACTATCTACATAATTACCTTGTTGTGATTTTGTTAAGTTTCCATGAAAACCTTGAAAGTTAAACAACGCATATGAATTAGCTAATGAATTAGCAATTTTAGTCGTTCCCATACCTGCAGGTACAGATTCAGCTGACGGTGCAGCACTATTGGTATAAAATTGACCACTATAACCAGTATCAACACCTTTAGCAAAACCAACCGACTCACCACCGAATGCAGAATTTAATTTTGCATTATTTTTAGCTGGGCCAGGAAACAATGCACTGTTAATATCTGTTATACTATTATCATTGATAAATGCCATATGAGAAGGTTATTTTTATTATATATTTAACCTAGGCTATTAAGATACTTGTCAATGTCTAAGTTACTTCTTTTAAATTTATCTGCCCATGCTATTTTATATCGGGAATCAAATTCTTTTACGCTATCTAACGAAAGTGGACCTTTAAAAAACGGTCTTGTAGAAATGTCTCGTATTTCTTTTAAGTTTTTGGAAATCATATAAAATTGAACCTTTTCAAATAATCCTAAAAGATTAACTTTAGTTTTAGTACACATAACGGATTCTATAACAACAAAAAACCTTTCACGGTCTTTATCATTTAATCTATCTTCTAATGCTCTAGTAGTTTTAAAGTCTTCTGATTTGAGAATCATTTTCCTTGCTCTATTCTCAAACACATGTCTAAAATTCATATCAAAGAAATGTTGTTTTAAAAATTTCATGTTATCATAAAATTTAATAATACGAATTTGATAAAGAGGGTTAACTGGATCCCATTTAGAATCTAAGATTACACCTTTAACTGGTAAAAGTATATTAGGATTTGTATGTGATGCTAATAAGCAATATACAGTTTGTCCTTTATTAAATATTCTGTGGGTTTTCATTCAAATTCTATTATGTCATCGAATAGCTCAGCAGTACCGTTGACAGTAATATCAGGTGAATGATAAATTTTATAAGTAATAGGTTTGTTGGATAATGTTTCAACATATTCTTGTATCCCACCAACAGTTTCCTTATTAAGATTTCCTAAAACATAAAATATTGTAGTAGAGATATTACGACCTATTGCATTTTGTAGCTGTCTCATTAAATAAGATGATACTACAGCATCAGATGGTTCATATTGATAAAAATCATTTTTTGTAAGCTTATTAAATATATCCATGTAATTTATACACTCTATACTCCTAGGAACGTTTCCTAAGAATGTTTTAACGCGTAATGCATCACTAGAGTATATGAAATTAAATTCTATATGTTCTTCCATTCTTCTAATTCCTTAAGCTCACTCTTAAGTCTTTTTATTTTAAATTCAACATCTTTAGCAGTAGGTTCATAATGAGATCCCCACTTTGTATTAATATCTAATACATCCTTGTCAAATTTACTACCAATTTCTAAACCTAGATCATCACACAAATCAAAAAAGAATCTTTTTATATAATTAAATTTATTTCTATCAGTATCACTTGACTCAAAAACATCAGTAGAAGTAAAGTGTTCCTTTCCTCCTCCATAGTTATCATCAACAACTTTTTTAATTACACCATTTCTAGCAGATTCTAAAATTATCTTTATCATTTACGATCTTTTTTGTAAACTCAATCTAGTTTTCTTAATTATATTTCTTGCTTGTTTTTTATCACTATGCCAAGTAGATTTATCTTTAATCATAATAAGAGAATATGCTTCACGTAGTTGCTCTATTTCTTTATCAGTAAAACCTTCTTCTTTCCAGATAGAAATCTTTTTAGATTCAATTTCTTCCAATCTAGCAAAATTAGCTTTTTCGCTTCTCTCTACATTAGCTTGGTGAAATTCCTTTCCTTTACTTCCAATTTCTTTACATAATTTAGACCACTCAGATAATGAAAGGTTTTTCTTTTGTTTTAAAAATCCTTGATGTTTCATAGCCATTCTTCTTTGGCCACGATTAGGTATAGTAGATGTTTCTTTTAATGTATCGTTCATATGATTAATTTTATTATATATTACTACTTATAAAGTATGCTATTCCTCTTTATATTTACTCTCAATCAATGATTCAATGCTATTGTTTAAACATTCTATTATTTCATCTTTTGATAACTGCTCCGCTATGAAGTCTTTAAGTTCATTTTTTACCTCATCTGAATCAAATGAACTACTCATTAATTCATACATTCCTTTTGATGGAATATTAATAGGAAATTGCAATGTAAGCTTTATTTTATTATTCTTTTTTTGTTTATCAAATAAAACTCTAATTGGGGATATCGGTTTTTCAACAATAACTGTTTGTACAGGTTGTACATGTACAGCACTTTGATTTAAAGGATCTATTACAGATGTATTAGATTTTACAAATTCACCTGCTATATCTGGGTCTAATTGTTGTAAAAACTCATCTCTTAAATCTGTGGCTATTCTACCACCTTCATTAAAAGTAATCCAAATTGGACCTTCATTGTTAAATGTAACTACATCTCCAGAGTTTTCACCTTTAATCCATTGCCAATGCTTAAGCTCCTTTACTTCTTCTTTTGGAGTTTCCTCAATATTTTCTGTTTGCATTTAATGTGTATTTATTATTATACCTTAAATATAATAATTGTTTAATTATTAGGCATGTGGGACAACGATAGTAGGAGCATTGTATATTGACATATCACCACCTGGTGATGCTCCAGAAGTTCCAGTAGGACCATCATTATTAAAATTAGTTTCAAATCGATAAGTGGCTGACCCAACAGAATAAGTTCCGGATCCTGCAACCTCACCTCTAGCTGCTGAATTATCAAATGGACTTCCACCACCATATAACTGTGTTGCAAGCGCTGAGAATTGAGCAGATGTATTTCCACTTATTCCATAAAATTGTGTATATGCCTCATATGTTTCCATACTATCACTTAAACACATTAATTCATCTATATTAGAACCAGAGTTATTTTGTGCAACAGCCGGGCCACCTTCAAAAACTCCTTCGGCTGTTTGTTGCAATGCTATATTACTTTGGCTAATATCACCATTTATTACTGCATAAGTAGCAGCTCCTTGGCCATTGTTACTACTATTTCCTTGTGTTGAATTACTTGTTTGTGTTAAGAGTTGACCATTCCAATAAAGACCCATCGTCCCAGTTACCATATTTGCACCTGGTCCAAAACCACTATAAGTTGGTATTTCAAGACCAACTGCTAAATGTACAAAGTCATTTGAATTAGAGGTTTGTGATCCCCCGACGCACCATTCACTACCTCTAGTAGCAAGGCCAGTAATAGATGCATTTGCTGCACTATATAGTTGATATTTTTGCTCTATTTGATTTGCAATACCGTTTTGTCTATATGTTACTACAATTTGATTTAAATCACCATAAGAAATTGCAAAGAAATCATTTGCATTATCACCATAACCTTGACTGAAGGTCATAAAGTATCCTGATTGGTTTAATATTGTAGCACCTGGTAGAAGATTACTCTTTGTCCAAAAACTACAAAAATTCTTATGATTCGGACCAATTCCTATTTTTCCAACAAATTGAGGCCAGTGATTGTTCGCGTTTGGGGTTGACCATTGGGTAAATGATGTAGCGGTAGGTCTAGTAAAATAGCGTGCAGATGCTTGACTATAATCAACGTCTACTGAATAATTTCTTCCAAAAACTGTTAACATATTTTTAAATTATTTATTAGCATGGATTTTGTGTTAGTTTCATTGTTACTGTATAACCTTTAGCTTCTGCTCCTACTGCTGACACTGCCTCAATAGATATAGTATCTCCGGCTGTTACTTGAGTAGGTCCTGTTATTGCAAATGTTGGACTGACAACAGCTCGTGTATTTGCTGGGTGCGCGTATGTAAAGGTGGACGTAATATTACTATAATTATTTAGATCTCTTACTCTTATTACGTATTGTTGGTTGGTGGCTGGTGTGCTAGCTCCATATGCTGCTGTGAATACGCAAATATACCAATCTTGAAAATCAATAGGTATTGTAACAAATGCATCTTCCCAATCATTACCTCCAGCTAACCATGTAGGAATAACTTGATTTGCAGGAATAGCATTAATTGCAATAAATTCCTCTGCAGCAGGAGTTCCTGTTGGTCCTTGTGGTCCTTGTGGTCCTGACGCTGCTGCTGGTCCTTGTGGTCCTTGTGGTCCTGGTGTTGTTGATGTTGGTCCTTGTGGTCCTTGAATACCTATTAAACCTTGTGGGCCTTGTGGTCCTTGTGGACC
>Ga0208814_1000337_pt1 | contig 31501 bp, 31 predicted proteins | sample MalvirAntarct_55_FD_184253 | JGI IMG/M metagenome (GOLD analysis project Ga0208814, IMG submission 184253) | Marine viral communities from the Global Malaspina Expedition - Malaspina viral metaG Antarct_55 (SPAdes) (version 2) | ecosystem: Environmental > Aquatic > Marine > Oceanic | place...
CGACAGGTTAACAAACGGGGTTCTTGCAATAACCCTGAGTAGTACCTCCAAGACTTTGACTACGGGAAACGGATCTCTTACTGAGGGACAGCACAAGGTTATAGTAATCTCAGGAAGTCCTGGTGGCGCAGCAACGCTTACCATAGCTCCGAACACCAATGAGCATATTTATTTTATTTACAACAAAACAAACCAACAGATTACGGTCACACAGGGAAGCGGCGGCAACGTCGTGATTCCCGCGCTTTCGTCCGCCGCAGGCATCAACATTGTTTTTTGTGACGGCGCAGGAAGCAGTGCTAAAGTAACAAGCATTACAGATAACATTGCGACCAATGCTATAAAGATCACTGGCGGAGTTATCACCGGGATAACAGACTTAGCGGTTGCTGACGGCGGTACTGGTGCGGGAACCGCTTCTGCTGCTCGTACTAGTTTAGGGGTTGCTATAGGATCTAATGTGTTGGCCTATGATGCCAACTTACAGGCTTTTGTTAGTGCGTTGACACTGCCTACTTCAGACGGCTCTGCCGGACAAGTTATGACGACAAATGGTAATGGGACTTTAGCCTTTACCACTGTTGCTACGGCAGCAAGAGCGTATACATACAATGTATTATTCTAGGAGACTACAATGGCAAACCCAAATCTTTTAACGGCATCCTCAGTTGTAGGGGAAAGCGTGACTTCTAACTTCATTGGCACTGGTTCTACATCAATTTTGTCGGCACCGGGGTCCGGGCATGTTTTTAGGGTTGTTGGTCTGAGGATTTTAAACGCTACGAATGGGACTGCTTCTACTGTTACTATTACCGTTGAAGGAGCGGAAATCCTCCATCAAGTTAACGTCCCTGCTAATGGTACCTTAGATGTTATTACTAAGGATTTTCCATTGTATATAAAAGAGAATATCAATCTTAACGCTAGTGCAAGCGTAGCTAGTAATACTCTTAGAGCTTTAATCGTTTATGAGGATGTATCGTGATCTATGCCTCTATCAAAATTACAGTTTAATCCCGGCGTTAACCGAGAAGTAACCGCGTACACAAATGAGGGCGGTTGGTTTGATTCTGACAATGTTCGGTTTCAAAAAGGTTATCCAGAGAAGATTGGCGGGTGGCAGAAACGCGGCTCGGATACTTTCTTGGGGACTTGCCGTGCCTTGCACCCTTGGGTCACTCTTGATCGGGATCAATTCATTGGCGTCGGAACTACTGTAAAATATTACATAGACAGAGGTGGCGAGTATAACGACATCACACCTATTAGGTTGCAGACTTCTGCTGGAGCGGTAACCTTTGCTAGAGCCCAGGTGGGCTCCGCTGTTCTTGTTGTAACAAACTCTAACCACGGGGCTTTGGCGGGAGACTTTGTTACTTTTACAGGCGCAGCGACACTAGGCGCCAATATTACGGCGGCTGTTTTAAACCAAGAATACAAAATTGATCTTGTTGTAAACGCTAACTCGTACAACATAAGTGCTAAAGCTGCTGGCAGTTTAATTAATGAAACCCCTGTTCTAGTTCTTGCAGCGAATGGGGACAGCGGAAACGGTGGCGGGTCTGTCGTTGGCAATTATCAAATCAACATTGGTTTGGACACGGTTGTTCGGTCTTCAGGATGGGGCGCAGGTACATGGTCTAGGGGGACATGGGGCTCGGCCTCTACTGATGCCATCGTTAGCAACACTTTACGTCTTTGGTCTAACGACAATTTTGGAGAAGACCTTCTGATAAACGTCAGAGATGGCGGGCTGTTCTACTGGGACGCAACTAATGGTCTAGGCACTAGGGCCGTAAACATTACAACTCTGTCTTCCCTTCCTAAGATACCTACCGTTGCAAAGCAGGTCCTAGTTTCAGACCGAGACAGGCACGTTATTGCTTTTGGCTGTGACCCTGAGTCTACGCCCGGCGTACAAGATCCTTTGACCATCCGGTTCTCGTCTCAGGAATCTATAACAGACTGGCAAGCGTCGGCTACTAACACTGCGGGAGAGTTGCGCCTTGGTTCTGGGTCCGAGATTGTTACGGCGATTGAAACCAGGCAGCAGATTTTAGTTATGACTGACACTACGCTGTACGCCATGCAGTTCTTGGGGCCGCCATTTACTTTTGGTGTTACAGCTATCTCAGAAAACATAACAATTGCAGGCCCTAACGCAGCTATTGCTGTGGACGACAACGTATTCTGGATGGGACGATCTGAGTTCTATGTTTACAGCGGTTCAGTTCAACGCCTTCCTTGCATGGTCAGGGATTATGTTTTTTCTGACCTAAACGAGAACCAGCTAGAAAAAATCAACGTAGCTCTTAACACTGAGCACTCCGAGGTTTGGTGGTTCTACCCTAGTTCTGACAGCGACGAAGTTAATAAGTACGTTGTTTACAATTACCTTGAGAAAGTGTGGTACTACGGTTCGTTTGGTCGAACCGCCTGGGTTGACCGTGGTATATTTGACTTCCCTATCGCGGCGAACAACGACGGTTCCTTGTACGAGCACGAGCTAGGATTTGATGATGGCACCACGAACCCCGCATCTGCGATCAACGCATTCATCCAGTCCAGCCCTATAGACATAGGCGATGGCGAACAGTTTATGTTTATACGCAAGATGATTCCTGACGTAGATTTTAAGAACTCTACGGCAATTCTACCTGAAACAAACATAACTTTGGACGTAAAGAATGCGCCGGACGGTACATACAACAACAGTCAGACGGACGCGTTTGTTAAGACCCAGGCGGCGGCGGTAAGCGCACGAACAGAGCAGTTGTACTTTAGATTACGGGGGCGACAGATGAGGTTTAAAATCTCGTCGGACGAACTTGAGGTCACTTGGCGGTTAGGTTCTCCCAGAGTTGATATTAGATCAGATGGGAGGCGTTAATGTCTCGCCGTCTAACTCGTCCGTTTTTCCCCGTGCCTCCGCCACAGTATATGCAAAACTATTTTGCAGAATTAGTGCGGTCTTTTTCTGTGTACTTGGAACAAATGCAAAACCCTGGGGATCTCAGGGCCACGACCCTAACTTTAACGGCCTTGCAAACTGATGATTCGGGTCTTGAGACAGGAGCCTTGTTTCAGAGCGGCGGGTTTGTTAAGATAACTTTAAGCAACAGCCCTAACTTGCGCGGTTCAGTGGGCGCAGGGCAAGTCGGACAGGTAACGGTGGTGATCACATGACAAATAAACCTAAAAAAGAACCTAAAAAAGAACAAAAGGTTGATGCAACAGTCGTTGTTGTTGGCCCACCTCCAGCTACAGGAGCATCGTAATGGGTTTATTATCTTCAATTGGTGGTTTGGTCGGGCTAGCCTTTGGCGGACCTTTAGGCGCGGCTCTTGGTTCTGGGATCGGGACTCTTGCTTCTGGCGGGGACATCGGGGATGCGTTAAAGTCAGGTATAATGGGATACGGGATTGGTTCTCTTCCTGGCGTGTCAGCTTTCGCAGCGAAAGGGGCAGGGGCGCTAGGAATGCAGGGCCTTGCAGGGCAGTTCACTGCCCAACAGGCTTCCCAGCAAGCGTTGATGTCTAAGGCGATGCCAGGAATATTTGGCACAGGCGCTGCACCCGGGGCAGCGGCAGGTGCAGGGGTAGCAGCTGGATCAGGTGCGGCTCCCGCAGCGCAAGCATCTATGGGACAAGGATTGTTTGGCGGCGGTATGATGGAGAATTTGATTCTTTCTGGTATGATCCAGTCACAAGAACCAAAAGCCGCGCCACTTACGGAATTACAAAAACGGCAGGCGGCAACGGGTGAACGGGTGCCTGGATATCAAGGAACTGTGGCTCCTGATTACCGAGGCGGTATTATGTCGGCGGCACAAGGTGGCTACATTCGAGGTCCAGGCACGGGTAAAAGTGATAGTATACCTGCTGCAATTTACCAAGACGGAGGCCGGGTTCAGGAAGCTCGGCTTTCGGACGGAGAGTTTGTTATGACGGCGGACGCTGTTCGCGGTGCAGGTGGCGGCAACCGGAATACGGGTGCTGCGAAGATGTATCAAATGATGAATCAGTTTGAACGGAGAGCATAATGGTACAGACGGTCACTAACCAGACTTTAAACCTGCTTCCCGATTATCAAGAGAAATTCCTCAAAGATCTTTTGGCAAATGTATTCCGCACTGAGCAGCGCCCAGTGTTGGACGCTGAAGGAAACCCTCAGTTTGAGACGGACTCGGTAACAGGGGAACAGGTTCCTGTAATGGAATCTTATGCTGCGGGTATTGGGTCTATAAATCCGTTGCAGGGCTCGCCTCAATTTGATGACGAAGGAAACCCAGTTTACCAGCGCGATGAAGCAGGGAACTTGATCCTTGATATTCGTGGTCAGCCGGTGCAGGAAGTTATTGGCGGTGTTCCAAAGCCTGACGTTGTGCCTCTCACCCCTGCGCAGCAAAAGGCGATTAAACTCGGTATATCGGGGATTGGTGCTTATGCTCCGATGTTGGAAGAATCCAAGGGGACGTATGAGTCAGGTTTGATGGCTCTTGAAGCTGGGTTTGATCCCCTGACAGGCGCGGCATTATCCTATGATCCTAAAACAGCGTACAAAGATTACTACGATCCGTTTGTGGAAGAAGTAATTGATGCAACACAAGCAGACATTCAACGGTCTGGAGACATAGAACGAAACCGTTCAGCAGGGCAAGCTGTTGGACAGGGAGCCTTCGGGGGTTCTCGCGCAGCAGTGGCAGAGCAAGAAATACAGCGCAACGTTGCGTCTCAACAGGCGAGGACAGGGGCGCAGCTTCGTTCGCAAGCCTACGCTGGAGCACAAAAACAGGGGCAGTCTGCATTTGAAAACCAGATGAATCGCGGCCAAAGCGGTGCGCAAATCTTCCAGGGTTTGGGGACTTCTCAAGCTGGGCTGGGTCAATTAGCTCAGACCTTTGGAGACCAAGACGTACGGAACCTGTTGAACGTGGGCGGCATAGAGCAGACGCAACGACAAGGAGAGTACGACGTGCAACGTCAGTCGGCAATCGAATCTGCATACGAGCCTTTCCAACGCTTTAGTTACATGGGTGACATCTTCCGTGGCGTTCCATCCACACAAACGGAGCTTGTTACTGGCACTTCTCCAGAGCAAAACGTGCTGGGCAGTGTGGTCGGTGGTGCCATGGGCCTTAACGCATATCAACAGAAATACGGCGGGGGGCAGTCTATCCTCGGCGGCCAAGTAAACACAGGTAGGTAGAGATGGACGGAGTTTACAACCGGAAGCTATTCGCTAAGAAATCCGAAGAAGCACGAAACAAGCTCCGTCAGATAGGGGGCGTAGAACCTATGCCCTCAAAAATAGGCGGCATCTTGGCTTCTTCCCCTGAACTAATGCAGGCAGCGGCGATGCGTCAACCTGTTGCGCTGTCTGGACCGCAATCTCCTATGCCTATGCCTATGCCTATGCCTATGCCTATGCCTATGACTCAGATGCTGCCGCCTTCTCAGCCTATTCCTAATATCGCAGGGATATCGCAGGGATCCGCGCCCGCGACTACCGCTCCTCGCCCTGCTCCTCGCCCTGCTCCTCGGGCCATGGCTCAAAAACCTGGGGTAGCAAGGTTTAACGAAGGCGGCTCCGCGCTTGCTGACCACTACATGACACCTAAATTACAAGCGCAGTTGGAAAAAGCCGCAAGTATGCAGGGCCGAATGGAAAAAAAGATAGGGATGTCATTTGGCAAAGCGTTTGAATTTGGTTCGACGGCGATTACGACTGAGAACCCCGCAGCACTTGGTTTTCCTGAAGGGGCAAGCATGAGGGCTGCTGCGAATTTGTTAAACAACCCTGAAAAGGCCGCAACGGCCATTATTACGGATATAGTACCTAAAGAAGAGCGAACAGGGGACATCAAGACAGATCTGCGCAAGGCGGCGACGGCTTCGGGTGTGGAATCCATTCCGGTAGAGGCAGAGATCGACGAGCTAAACAGAGCGATCTTTGGCGCGACTATGGCAGGAGCCATCGCGGGTGACTATGTCAACCCATCTACGGGCCAAGCACTTCGTCCGTCTTCAGGAAAACGTATAGCAAACGCCGCCGTACAAGGTCTGGCCGTTCAACGCGAAACGGAAGAACGTCGCGCAGCACAAGAGGCAACACTCGCAGCGGCCAACATCAGAGGCAGACCCAGCGCGAAGCCCGGTAAAGGCTTTTTGGAAACCTCACTGGGTAAGTCTATGCTGAAGTTCGTAGAAGGCGCGGCAGGTAAAGAGACTTATGAAACAGCCCAGATAGAGGATCTGTTAACGAGAGCTTATGGCGCTGACGCTGTTGTTGAGTTTCGAACCGCTCTCGGATCACAGACTGCTGGAGGCACTCCGGCTCCTCCACAAACCGTAGATCCAGTAGAAACAGCCAATGTTTCGGAGGACTTCCTAATAGTTCAGGGAGTGACAGCATATCTCCCAGATGGCACCCCTATTAACAAAGATGAAAACGGCGCATGGCGCGATGCCGAAGGAAGAGACAGAAGCAATGGCCGATGACCTCCCTCCAGGTGCAACCCTAGTCAAGCCTGTCTCGGATCTCCCTCCAGGTGCAACCCTAGTCAAGCCTGTCTCGGATGAGCCAAGTTTTTTAGATAAAGCTAAGGAGTTTGATCAGTCTGTGGCACAAAAGATTGGTGCTGCCAGAAGTACTGTAGGCGACATAGGACGCGGTGTAGCAAACGCTCCTATCTCTATCGCTGGAGGCTTGGCGGAGACGGCTGCACTTGTCGTTGACTATGGTCTAGGAACCAACACCGCTTCTCAAGTAGAAAAAACATTCGACGCCATAAAGAATGTAACGGGAGCTAAAACCAAGGCGGGGCAGATTACTGACGATGTCGTGTCTTTTGGGGCCTCGTTCCTTATGCCTGCGTTGTGGGTGAGCAAAGCCACCTCTGTTGCTAGAGGGATGCAGACAGGCAAGGGACTACTTGGTTTCGCTCCAAAGAGTAAAATTGGCAAAAAGTTAGACAATCTTGCGGTTAGCTTTGGGAACAGCGCAAGTGGTAAGGCACTGCTTAATCCGAAGGTTTTGGGTGTCCGCCCGGGGGCCGTAGCGTTAACCGCGGCAGGAACCGCGCCCATTAGTTTTGCGGTCTCTCCATCAGGACGCGCGACTCTTTCTGACTCTGTTGATTGGATGCCAGACCTGACCAAAACCGATCAAGAGCAGGTTCAAGGTCGGGACGAGACCACTCGTCGTATTGGCAACAAGTTCAAGAATGCTGTCGAAGACACTGCTATGGGCGGTATTTTTGATGTGGGTATTGGGCTGGGTCTAACTGCTGCTAAAGGCGTAGGTAGAGGCGTAGGTGCAGTCGCTCGTTCTGAACCTGTCCAGCCTGTGGTTCAAGCGACCAAGGATATATACAAGCGTGTATACGACGCAGGCTTAAAAGACTCGATGGCCGAGAATTTTGTGAAGAAGAACCTGACCTCGTTTAGAGGGCTAGACCCCAAGGTAGCGATTCAAATTGAGCTTGGGGGCCAGCAGGGCAAAGAAGTGGACCGTGTGACGTACAAGGGCGCTCAAGACTTCGACAAAGCGGCTCGTCAGGTGCTGCAGTCGGCTCTCAAGAACTCAGATCAGAGCCCTATAGACATGGGTATTATCAAAAGGGATCTAGAGGAAGTTCTTGGTGGTAAGAAATTACTAGAGGATCTTCCGTATCTGACACCAGAACTTGGGCGTTCGATACAACGAATGCAGCAAGTCAGTGCCCGGTCCACGGACGATCTAGTAAATGTGCTAGAAGAAGAGATCGCCTTGAATCCTTTAACGGGTCGCGCGGAGAAAGCTCAAGAAGCACTCGATATCATAAAAGCTAATCAAGCAGCGGGGGTCACGCACCTCCGTCGTTTGTTCCAGCGCCATGAAGACCCCGTGTCTTTCTATAAGCAACTAGACTTGGACTCGCCCGAGTATACACAGACCGTTGGCGATATGGTCAACTACATGACCTTTAGTAAACAATTTGCAGCAGATGCCTCGGACGCGCAAAAGCGCGTACTGGCAGAAGACGAAGTCCGTACTATGTTGGGTTTGGCAGCTACCTCGTCTGGGTTAAGTAACAAACAGCTTATTAAAAAAGTGCGGAAAGAGATCCGCTTGGCAGAGACTGTCGATGACGGCAGTGTTCTTGTTGCTCGAATACCAAAGATGAAACAGGCAACCGACCTTCTTGAATCTCGGGCCACGTTCATGGATCAGAGTCAGGCTGCACGAAGCCTACTGAAGATGGTCGATGAAGACGCCGTTGGCCTTTGGCGTAAGACTGTAAACGACACAGCAAACCTTGTAGCTACACGAGACTTTTATCAGTCTATGGGTGCTTACTCGTTAAACGACGCTCGTGAACTCGTACAACAGGGTGGGAGACCACTGATTGTACGACCACCGCCGGATGATTTCTTGGACTCTCCAGTAGTGTATCAAAAAGTTAAAGAAGGGGAAGCAGGGTTCCGTCCAGGCTTGGCCCCTGAAATGCAGCCCACACTACGCGAAGTTATCGAAGAAGAAATGAAAGACCTAAGTGGCTATGTTAAGCTGGGGGAAGAAAGTTCCGAGCGCGTGTTCGGAGGCCAATTCGGTGAGTTGTCAGGCCTGTATGTTGCTCCTGAGTTTTACCAGTCGATCACGGCTCCGTATAAACTAAAGAGTGTTGCTCTCGACTATGTGCTTTCGCTCTTTCAAAAAGCTCGGGCCGGATCACAGAAGCTAACTGTTGTCCCAAGTATCACAGCTAACGTTCGCCAGATGTTCGGTAACGGATTGACTCTCGGGTCAAATGCAAACATGGGGGCTGATAATGTGACCTTGGCCCTTCGGACCCAGATTGCAAGTTACGCAGATCTGGAAGACGAAGGACTCGAACATCTTGCTCGTAAACTATCGGCTGCAGGGGTGGCGGACGAGGGTGTGATCATAAATACTATGAAAGAGTATCGTGAAGTAGGAAAGGAGTTTTCTACGTTAGAGGCCCCGAATAAGCTCTTCGATAAAATTGGCGATGCACTGGGCATGAGGTACTTCGAAAAGTTCTACTCTGGCACAGACACTGTTGCGAAAGGTGCAGGTTTGTTAGGCGAAGAGGGTAAACTCTTGGATGTGTTTAAAGCCGCGGGTATTGCTGAGAACAATCCGACTATCAACAAAGCGTTCATGGAGAACAAGCTGTTTAGTGGTGCAGGTATGTCGGCTCAAGAAGCACGAGCCGGATCCACAGGTAAGCGCAAGTCGTTCACCTACTTAACACCCGTGGAGTTACAAGCCGCAGAGATTGTTAAGAATACGATGCCAACGTACAGCCGGATCGTTGAAGCAGCCAAGTTTGTGGACAAGATCCCAATCGTTGGTAACTTTACATCGTTTGCAGCGGAAAACACCCGTAACGCATTTAACACTGTCGGACGTGGTATGCGTGAGATGGCCTTTGAAATTAGCCCATCTATCCGCCAAGAACTGGTAGGCGAGGGCTACACCGAGGCGCAGATCGCAGGGTTCGAGCAGGGTATCCGTGGCAATGGTGCGCAACGTCTAGCGGCGTTTGGTGCGATTAACTCAGTTCTTCCAAACCAGCTTGTAAAAATGTCTATGCAGGCTAATGGTCTAAGCCAGGAAGAATACGACGCGATTTTGCAATCGTCTGTTCCTGACTATTTAAAAGAGTCCGGCCACCACATTATGATACTCGACACTTACGGCCCTGGTCGATACCAAGCTATCGATTTAAGCTACACCTTTCCTTACGCCTATCTGTCTGATGCAGCTAACGCTGCGGTGCAGACCTATCAGCTAAAAGGCAAGCTGGGAAAAAGCGAGGTGGAAGCAGCCGCGTCGGCAGCTTTAAATGGTCTGTCACGCTTTGGTGAACCATTCACACAAGAGACAATGATCTTTGAGCGCATCATGGATGTCATGCCCGAGAGCGTACCAGCTGGTCGCGCTGGGAAAACTAAAGCTATGGGCACAGTGTATGACACCATTGATGACGGATGGGATCGTGCAATAAAATCAGCGGCACACATTTTTGGTGGTCTAACTCCAGAGTATACGCGCCTTATTTTGACAGAGAAAAACGGCAAAGTCGTTCCTGGACGGCTGACCAAAACAGTCTTTGGCATGGAGTCGAGGCAAGGAGTCGAGAGTAAATATCACGACCCATACGTCGAAGCGATGCGCTTGGTCTCAGGCTTTACGCCCATGGAACTTGATTCTCGAACCGCGCTTGAGTTTGCGGGGAAAGAGTACGCAGGTAATCGCTCTGATATCCGTGGCGCAGCATCGGCGGTTCTTGGTAACATGGAGTCCAGTGACAGACAGATTCTTAATCGTTGGGATGACTATCTTGATGCCCTGTACAAGGAGCAAAGCCGTCTGTACTTCGAGGTTCAGAACATGAGAACTCTTGGACTAAGTGAAACTGAGATTCGTCAGCAATTAGTGCGGGACGCTAAAATCGGTCGTGCTGAGGCAGCTAAAATCGTTAATGGAATGTTTGCTCCCTCTAACGCCTCTAACGCTACTTTGGCTGGAATCAGAAAAGAAGCATTGACAGAGGGCACTGTCCGTCGTGCAACGGATTTAGTAAAACTGCAGGGGGACATGAACACTCGCTTTTTACAGGAAGTAAACAAGCCATTACAATACGATGCCCCGCTTCCTCCAGGCGCAACTTTGGTTGACCCTACGGTAGAGTCCAGCTGGCTGCCGTTTGTTTCCCCGGCGGCGGCGGCTACCATGCCTCCTATGCCCCCGGCGATGACGGCACCTGTTCGTGCTGCCCCACCCGTTTCAGCACCGCAGGGTCAAGTTGATCCTACGTTACTCGGCGGTGCCCCGGCGACACAGGCTTTGGCTAAATCTCTAGGACGGGCTCAGTAGAGGCGGCTAATGCACAGATTGCGAACCGCCGCGGGTAGGTCCTGGGTCAATATCAATTGACGTTGAGACGCCCACCCCTCCAAATAGTTTGATCAACTCGTCGCAGTGCGCTTCAGCTTCTTCTAGGATGTCTGCGTCTCTGGTCATGGCCGCAAGGTTCAATGTCATGCTTACTATTTCTATCAGGTGATTTACCTGCATAGGGTGCATGTCGCGTAGGCCTACCGTTTTCATCTTATCAAGTTTCATTCGATCTCTCCCCAATTATCCTTGAGTTCATCGTCTACTTTGGAGGGAACCTTCAAGACATCCGCCAGTCCATTCTCCATGATGTCCTTGATGCGCTTCGCTTGTTCGTCACTCTCTACTGAGAAGCATAGTTCATCATGGACGGTGAGCATAGGCAAAAGACCCTCTGCATAGCAGTCAGCCATCGCCTTTTTTGTTTGATCCGCAGCGGACCCTTGGATCAGTTTGTTTAACGCCTTGTAAGTAAAGGCTCTTCTTAGAGGCTGACCATACTTCTTGATGGCATCCTCATATAGCATCGGCTTGCTGTACCCAAAGGTCCGCGGCTCCCACATATTGAATCTGCAGCGCCGTCCAAGCAGAGTCCGGATCTGTCCTGTCTTTTCGGCCTGCCTGCTAGCTAGGTTAGCTAAGTTCTTAACGAACGGAACTTTGTCCTGGTGCTTCTGCAATAGGTCGCCCGCTTCCTCAGTACTTATACCTAGTTGATCCCCAAGCTTGCCCTTACCCATGCCGTACATGATGCCAAGGTTCACAACCTTGGCCTCCTTGCGGGTAATCCCTGCCAAGTCTGCCACCATCTGGTGCAGATCAACGTCACCTGTGTTGTACTCTTCGACGATGGTCTCGACAAGCGGGTGCCGCATGTCCCCCTGCAAGCTGGCTGCAAAGTGAACCAGTAACCTCGGCTCTTGGCTCGAGTAGTCGAACGATCCCCACTTGGTCCCCTCTTCCGGAAGGAACAGGCCGCGGATCAGCTTCTTAATCTCTGGGTCCCGAGCCGGAATCTGCTGAAGGTTAGGGTTAGACGAAGAGAACCTCCCGGTCACCGTGCCTCCGCCATCAGAGCGCAGCTGGTGAAACTCGCAATGGATACGACCCTTGTGCTCGTGCTTGAGGATGGAATCGATGAAGCTAGTCTCAGCCTTGTCGAACTCCCGCAGCTTCATAATCATCTGTGCCACTGGATGCGAGTTTGCACTGAGCCACTGCTTGGTAAAGGAAGGCACCCCAGACTTACGGAGAAGGTCCCCCTGTGCGTCATCGGAGGTTGGATAGACCAACCCTAGCTCATCAAAGACCGTAGCCACAGAGGCCGCTGCCCAAGGCTCTACCTTGATCTTAGTCTGGCGGTAGATCTCGTCCTTGATCTCCTTGCTCTTCTTTTTGAAGAAGACCTTAGCTTGTTCCGCCTTGTCCAAGTCAACCCGCACACCAAGCTGGCGCATGTCACACATCATGGGGATGAGGCTGGTCTCTAGGCCCCAGATGTTCCAGAGGTCCTGCTGGTCTAGCTCGATGCGAAGGCGCTCCCACAAACGCAGGGTCATCCCTGCATCCTGCTCGGCATAGCGACCTACGAACTCGGGCGGCAGCTTGTACATCTCAGCCTTGGGGTCAAAGCCCCACTCAGCCGCAGCCACGCGCAGTAGCTTCTCGTTCTTGCGCTCGTTGAGATAGTCCCGACCAAGGTTGTTAAGGCTGTAGGAGAAACGGTTCTCGTCTACCACAGCACCAGTGATCATGGTGTCAATGATCCTTCCCTCAACTTTAATTCCCTCCGCACGTAGCCAGCCCAAATCATAGGTAGCGTTGTGCATAATCTTATCTATGTGAGGCGTAGCCATCTGTCTCTGTAACCACTTGAGAACAATCCTAGCGTCCATGTTGTGCCCGTTGGCATGTCGTATAGGGAAATACCCTTCCCAGTCTCCTGCGGCTACTGCGATGCCCACAATGTATCCGTCCTTACGCGCCCACCCTGGACCCAGTTTGGTCAGGTTCGGGTCACACGTCTCAAGGTCAATCGCAATTTGTTTGTGCCCAGTTAGATGAGGAAACTCAGACGGTATGTTCCAAGCCAGTTCCTTTGGTTGATTCATCTGCGCAGCAATGACGCTGTCTTTTGTAAAGCCACTACTCATTGGACGTACTCAGTATCTTATCCAAGCGGTTTGATATTGCCTTCTCGCGTTCGGTAAACTCTCCGCCCAAGGCGCTGTAACCACACTTGTCGATCCACGAATCGTCATGGCGGATGTCGTTGAGCAGCCGTGCGGTCTTCACCCAGTCCATCATCAACGCAACATGCTGCGGTGTGACGTACCCATTGGTTGTCATGGCTTCGCGGATAATTATATTCCAGCCCTCGGCAATGCGAGAGAAGTTCTCGTATGCATCCCCGTAGTCCTTGGCCCTCTGTCCGTTGATGTACTTTTCGGCGGTGGCTAGCACTTCATCTCGTTTCATATCTCGTACCTGTATGATTTGTCCGACTCGATTAGATAAAGGTTCTGCTTGGCGCGGGTAACCGCAACATAAAAGATCCTGTGCTCATCCTCCGGATGTTTCCCTTCAACGCAGTTCTTGGTTGACCCCAAGTATACTGCCACGTTGTCGTCCTCTCCTCCCTTCATAGCATGGATGGTTGAGATCTTGATCCTCGGCTCTTGGTAAATGTTCTCGCCTCGCCGCTCGATGGCGCGGATGTAGATCTTCTCTTCCTCCGACATCTTGATAACGTCCATAGGATGCGTGTCCCGCGGTGCAATCAAGCCAAACTCTTGGACCAGCATGTCATACGTCAACAGGTCCTCGGACCCCGCAGCGTCAAGCAGAGTCATAGCCCCCCGCTGCACCGCCGCAAACTTCCCCATCTTAGGGACAGCCTCGTACAACTTGCGCACCCTGCCGATACCAATAGCCTGACCGTCAACCAGATCACGCCACACCTCCATGGCCTCGACCTTCTTCTGGCTCACAGACCAACGCCCCTTCCGGCTGTAAAAGTAACCGTCCTGCTCTAACCGCAACGCGATATCGTTGACGTACTTGTTGATCCGAGCTTGGATGCTCCACGATCCTTGGTTTAAGGGTAGATGCCACAGTGCTCCCACGGTACGGACGCTGCCTTCGTCCTCTCGGGGGTAGAACTCTTTCTCCAACCGCCCAGGTATCCGATCAGAAATACGCATAGCAAGCTTCCAGACGCTCCGTGGCAGGCGGTAGGACTGATTGAGAACTTCTACCCTGTCTGTGCTTTCCTTGAACCTGCGGATGTCTACAGAGGTCCAGCGGTGGATAGCTTGGTCATCGTCCCCAGCAATCAGAACCTCGGTCGCAGTCTTCGACATCTTCTCAACCATCGTCCACTGCAAAGGCGTCAAGTCTTGAGCCTCATCCACAATCAACAGGTCTAGATGTGGGGTCTCCGCTAGGTCTATGTAGCTGGAAATCATATCGGTGAAGTCCACCTTGTTCTTCTTGGATTTGTACTCACCCAATTGCTGAGAAACCTGCACCAACTTGGAGAAGTTCAGCGAGTAATCCTCTTCGTAGTTATACTCATAGTCCAGTGTCGCTTCACGGTAGACCGCCCGCATGATTAGTTGCAGGTACTTGGACCCCGATCCTCCCATAATAGGTACAGGAATCCCATCGTCCATCGAGGTTGCATCCGCACCGTCAAAGGCTAGCCCCAGTATTTTACCAAGGACTTTGTAGTCTTCTCTTGCCATCACATCCCCACGCTCAAGGCCCAAGCCATGGTAGCCCGTAGCATGTAGCGTTCTGAAATGCGGGAAGTCGTTCTTGTTGAGGTTGAACTTAACACACGCCCGCTCAACAAACTCACCAATCGCCTTGGTTGTGAACGACACCACGCCTATACGAGAAGGATGCACACCCTCTTGCAGCTGGGCCTCAACCCGCTCGATCAAAGTGTACGTCTTACCGCAGCCAGGTGGACCGAGAATCAGTGTGGCATTATCGATCACGGCGCTTCTCCAGCCATTCTTCGATCTCCTTGGGATCCCAGCGGCTGGCCGCACGTTGAGCATCAGCGTTGCCCAGCTTGTAAGGCTTGGGAAAGTCACCGTCGCCCACCCACTTGTATATGGCAGACTCTGAGACGCCTAGCCACTCGGCCACATCCTTGGCCTTCATCATCTTAGAAAGGGATGTCATTATTAATCTCCTCTACAGGCAGGGATACATCTATGTTCTCGAAAGCAGGGACCCACCATACTCGGATCGTGGACCTTGAACCGTCTGCCTTGTTGATGGCTTTATGCCCGTGGCATTCTTTGTTGCCGTTTAGTTGCTTCAATATCTCTTGAATCTGGGCTCTAGTGAACGCCTTGAAGCGGCGGTTGTGTAGAAACTCCATCAGCCCTGCTATGGTAAACGAAGTGAAACCCTCGTTGTCTGTCCAAGGCTTGCCGCTCATCAGTTCCTCTGGGTGCATCGCCCTGATCTGGCTGGTGCAGTAAGTACGAAGCAGATCCTTGAACTCACCCGTCAGGGTCAACTCTTCCGGAACCTCTTGCTTGGTGGACTCCGCCATTAGCCGCTGCAATAAGTTCTGCCACACGCGAGGCTTCTGTATCGGAGGTACAACCTGGATCTGTTCCATACAGGCACGTTGAAACAAGGTCTGGTTCTGTAGCTGCTCCGAGTTCAACTGCACACGCTGCCCAGATACGGTCAAGAAATACAGGCGCGGCTCAGAAAGCTGCACCAACAAGCCCCCGACCTCGATGGTCGCAACCTCCGAATCACCCACACCAAACTTCCGAGACGTGCATAGTTCTTTGTCGCAGTAACTCTTGAAGGGCTCCTGTTCACAGGTGTAGAAGTAAGCCTTCTTGTCCAAGCTTTTTTGTAAAGTCAAAACTTCTTTGGCATCAAGGGGCGTAGTGAACAACTGCTGGTTCATTGTCTCAAACTGCTGCACCCAATCATCCGAGTGCTTCAGACGGCAGTACACACCACAGTTAAACAGCTTCTTGTTCCGGTCATCGGCCACAGGACCATCGGCAAACATATGCTGCAAGCACGGTGGCCCATCGCTGAACTGCTTGCGCTGCTTCTTGGTCCGCAGTTTCTCCAGAGAAGAGATCGCAGTGCGCTTGCTCTCGATGGCATCCAAGAAAGCCTCAATCTCCATGGACTGTACCTTTCCATCGTAGCAGTATCGCAGTGGTAAATCTGCGTCGAAGTAAGGCAGGTTGATAAAGTTCCCTACATCCCCGCGCTCAGACAGGATCGTATCTTGCTTTGGAAATATCTCGCAGCCGCTGTGGCCCAGAGCTACAGCCATCTCAAGCAGATACTCTCGAACCACGCTGGCTTGCTCATACTCTTCAAGAAACAAATATAGATGGGCTCCGCCCGACTTGGAGCGGCAATGCAACAAAGGAAGTTTAAGCTTCTGAATCCGCGCTTGCAGTTCGTTCTGATCTAGATCGTAGATATCTATATCCAACGCTCCCCAGCGGCACTTGTTATCTTCGTTGATCGGGATTGCACCGATCCCCTGCTTACCATCAATGTGCCCTTTCATGATCGACTGTGTTAACGGCTCTCGGACAATGCGGCTGTCAGCCTCGGCTTTTCCATTGCGTCCAACCTTACCGACCTTGGTCGTGCCGTGTGCAACCTTCGATCCCTCAAAGGCAGCTAGCATTCTTTGTGCTAGTGACATGCTTGGCTCCTGTTGTGAAAGGTGGGGGACGGAAGCCTATAAAAACCGTCCCCCGAGGCTGCTAAAACGGGATGTCATCATCCGATACCGCATGAGTATGTTCCGGATCTTTAGCAGCTTTCACTTCACCAGCCATGATCGACTCGCGGAAGGCTTTCGCTTCCATCAATATATCACGGCTATTAACAAGGGACTCTTTGGTAATCTGATAGTTCCCCCATGTGCCTTGGTCATTGGACTCTTCAGTTGTAGATAGACGCCACATCGTAGCGTATACCGCAGGGGTAACCATCGCACCAGTCTTCGGGTGCTTGATCTTCTGCATCGCGATCTGTGTTTTCCAGCGGCGGCTGACCTTTAACTGGCTCGACTTCATGTCGATCACCGCAGGTTGGAACCCACCGTCATCGTCCATAACCAAGCAGTAGTGTTGATCAGACTTAACCAACTCATTGCCATGAGGCAGGATCTCTTTGGAACCCTCACGAGATGTACGCTGCAACATCGGATCGTTGGCAGGGATCTCACCCTTGAACCCGCCACCTTGATCGCGAGGTACGAACTCCAGATACTTCGTAGTCTGGTAGCATGGCACTACAACCAAGCCTTCTTCACCTTCCCAATGTTGACCAGTGACAGTGTTGTATATGTCAGAGGATGATGCCCCCTCGATGAACTCAGGCTTCTTCTTGTTTAACTGCGGTGACAGTGCCTGCAAGATACGAACAAACGGGATCTGCATCTCGTCTGCTGCAAAGGATGCACCATCCCCTGCTGTGTCAAAGATATCGTCCAACACGTCTGTGCTTAATTCTGCACTTTTTGCTTTTTCTACTGCGTTACCCATTATGCTTTCCTCCGAATTTCTGCTGCGTTGTTAAGGTAAGCCCCGAACATGTCTAGGTCGATTGGCTTGCCGTCCATCACCCGTTCCTTGACAAAGGCCTTGAGTGTAGACGGGTGGATATGCGTCTTGGTCTTCGGATCAAAGCCACGCTCTTGCAGGATGCCAACGACATCTCCCGCAACATTGTCCTCGCCCTTGCCAAACGAACAGGTCACATCGTTCTTGATAATGTCATCCAAGTGGTTCTCGCGGAGCCAAGTGAACGCCTCCTCCTTGCGCTCGGCAGGGATCGACGCATGAACAATCATCTTACGCGATACGGTCACACCGTCCACATCAAGACGCTCCACGCCCATCTCATCCATAAGTGCAGGGATGTTATCTGTTGAGAGCTTGTGCTTGTCAGCCTTCAACGCTTTGAGATGCTGCTCCGCATCCTCCATCTGTGCTTCGATATCGCGGAGCTTCCGAACCAAGTCGCTTAGTTGCGATCCTGTTCCGGTGTTGACTTGGGAGAGTGCATCCCCCTCGTCTAAGTAGTCTTCGAATATGTCACTCATAAGTTCCATCCTCTTCAGGTTAAGTTAGTTGACAAGTCATCTTGTCATCCGTAAGGTGGACTCTACTGGAGGTATGTGATGACTGTCAAGTACAATTTTAAATTAAAACCATTCGACCACCAACAGGTGGCACTGGATCATGGATGCTTTGAGGAAGAGTTCGGCTACTTCATGGAGATGGGAACAGGAAAGTCCAAGGTCCTTCTCGATAACATAGGTATGCTGTTCCTCGCCGGTCAGATAAACTTCGCCTTGGTCCTTGCACCAAAAGGCGTGTATCGAAACTGGGTGACCAAAGAAATCCCCGAGCATATGTCAGATGATGTGCCGCACCGAGTGATTCGCTGGGTCTCTTCGCCCAACAAAAAACAACAGGAAGAAATGCGCTCAGTCAAGGATAACTTCTCAGGCCTGACCATCTTCGTCATGAACATCGAGTCCTTCTCAGCGAAGAAAGGGCAGACGGCAGGCGAATGGATGTCCAAGGTCCTCGGTCCTCATGGCATGATAGCCATAGATGAAAGCACAACCATCAAGAACCACAAAGCCAAACGCACCAAGGCGCTCATGAAGATCGCAGCGAAATTCAAATACCGTAGGCTCTTGACTGGCTCTCCAATCACAAAGTCTCCGCTGGATATCTATTCCCAAGCAGAGTTCCTTAGACTAGGGCTTCTGGGCCACGAATCTTTCTACACGTTCCAAGGCCGCTACGCTGTTATGCAGCGGCGCACCATGGGCGCACACTCTTTTCAACAAATCCTCGGGTACAAAAACATCGAAGAGCTAACCACCAAGATCGCACGGTTCTCCTATCGTGTACTAAAGAAGGACTGCCTCGATCTACCAGAGAAAATATATACCGTCCGTTACGTCACGCTGACCGACGAACAAGCAAAGATGTATTCTCTGCTCAAGCAAGAAGCCATGCTTCTTTTCGAAGGCGGCGAGATGGTGTCAGCCCCAGCAGTCATAACCCAGATGCTCCGCATCCAACAGGTCATGTCCGGCCATCTCAAGACAGACGATGGTGAGATGAAGTACTTCCCGTCCCGCCGCATGGACGCGCTGACCGAGATCATGGATGAGCACGATGGCAAGGCAATCGTCTGGTCACGATTCCGATACGACATCATCGAGATCACAAAGATGCTCAACCAAAAGTTCGGAAAAGGGTCCGCCGCTGCATACTACGGCGATACATCAGACGATGAACGCAATAGTATCGTACAGAGGTTTCAAGATCCTCGGTCCCCGCTCAGGTTCTTTGTAGGCAACCCATCAACCGCAGGGTACGGGCTGACTTTGACCGAAGCAAACCTCGTGGTATACTATGCCAACGACTTCAATCTGGAGACGCGCATTCAATCAGAGGACCGGGCACACCGGATCGGGCAAAAGAATAACGTGACATACATCGATCTAATATCCGAAGGCACTCTCGATGAGAAGATCGTCGAAGCATTACGCAATAAAATTGACATCGGAGCCAAGGTTCTGGGAGAAAGGGCAAGAGAATGGCTGACTTTGACGCCAAAAAAGTAACCAAGCTAATGGAAGAGCGAGCCACAAGCTACGCTTCTCGCGACACCGCAGCCAAAGAGTTAGCTAAGATGACTGGGCTAGACCTCGATGTCGCCAAAGCATTCTTCTCGAACCTCAAACCCAGAGGATCCGCAGGTATTGCCGAAGTCAGAGGATACAAGAAGGGCGAATGGCCCAAGAAAAAACCTCCCGTGCTTGGGGACACGGGAGGGCAGTAGTACGGAGGAGAAGTGCCTACACTATATCAGTGCCATGCAGTTTTTCATAGTGCTTTCTTAAAATCACAGACAACTGCCTGGTCATAGTCCGCTGCTCGTCATCCGCTAATCTCTTTAGTTTATCGTGGTCCTCCGGCAAAAGGGCCACGTTGCAGAACTTTCGTTCTTCTTTTTTCGCAGACTTGGTCATTGGTTGCTCCTTCGTTGTCGCTTGCTCATACACTACTTGTCCTTGGAGCGCAACATGTACGCTCGTACCGGATCAAATATCTCCGAGTTCTCGGCCAACGCTTCTTCAACCTGCTTCACATCCAGATCGATAGCCTCTGCTATGTCTTCCGGCAACCATACACCTTCCTCGTCGATCTCCTCCATGTAATCTGCAATCCGATTGGGAATCGAATCCGAAACCACAGGCTTTATGTCCAGCGGCAACTCTGTAGATTCAACACGCATAGCCCTCCAAGGGGTGCTTGCTTGCTTGTCAGGGTAATTCGGCAGCAAGAACGCATCGTAAATGTCCCCAGCTAACACCTTCATCGTCTCAACCAGACGCTTGTTTAGGAATACTTGCTCTCCTTTCGGAGTAACAGCAAACGCACTACCAGTAGCCGTCAAGTACTCGACAAGTACTTGCTGGCGGCGGGTCGCACTCAGGTCAAAAAGTTGGGTCATAGATTTCTCCTTCATTAAGTTTGTCTTCATAGTGACGAATCTGATGTAGTATGGCCTCGATCCTTGGGTCTCGGGCATCGTCCCATACGATTTCGTCAAGCTCTTCTCGTGCATCGATTAATAATTCTGTTATTGAATTAAGCCTTGGGTCCATTTACTTTCCTCTCTCGGGCTCTTCTGATTGCTCCTCGGCCCTTGGCAAATCAAACCGCTGCTTGGTCTCAGACACAAGAGCCATCTTAACCCCCAAGATGTCCGCGATATCCCGCATCGTCATACGCTGTTTAAACATCCGGTTGATGATCTCAGCCTGCTTAGACAACTTGAGCTTGTGCCTTTCCACCCTCCCAAACTTCGCAGTCTTCTGACCACCCCTTTGTTGAGGCGTGGGCTCCCGCGCCATCGGATTGTAAATCCTGTCGATCTTCAACTGCTTAAGCCACAACTCACGGTAGCGATCCTCGAACTTTTCTCTTTTTGTTAAACCCTCAGTCATATGTTCTTTCCTTCCTGGCGTAGTTTACTCACAAACATTTTAAGATCCTCCGCTGCGTGCCAATACTCGTTTCGAGCATTCGGGCCTGCATCCTTACGGTATTGGCGCTCCGACTTGCGGTCTACCTCATTGCGCAAATACTTTAAGATCGACTCGTCCGCGGGTGATAGTACCTGTTCCTCCCTCACTCGTTTACTCTCCAGAACCGCTCCTTCCCAGCCCTCTCGCCCGTCAAACGAATTAAACCCTGACCATGCAACGTGCTTAAATTCGTCCGCACAATCGTAAGCCGCAAACCCATGCGATCCGATAACTGACGCGCGGTCCCCTGTCCTCGGGCCAACTCTTGGATTACCTGTTGTCCCCGCGTGAGCCGAGGAGCCTGTGCATTTGTCTTGATTTTATCCCATATCTTCTTCAGTAAGTTCATTTCTTCAACTCCTTGAATGTTACCTCATACGTTTTAAGCATAGTATCGATCCATCCTCTCTCCTAAAGTTTCGGCGTCCACATGACTTCCACTCTTTATTCGGGCCTCTTGTTCCTCCTCATTAGCCGACAACTGTATGTCCCCTGTAAATGAAAACATTGAATTGTGATGCTTGCCCGTCAAGGAAATATAAACATCGTACCCATTCCAAACGAACTTACGAAGCCCTCTGAAATGAGACTTGATGTGCTTTTCTGTGCCGTCCGACATCTTGCGCATGTGACCTCGAACAATGTGGAAAATCTTCTTGGTCTGACCCTTTGATGTTACAACCTTCTCCCTGTCCGAGAAAAAGTATGGGGTCCGCTCCATATCAATGGCAAAAGATATAACGCTTTTCTTCTTCTTTACACGCACAGTTAAACCGCTCTCACTCGACATGGCGAGGTGACTAATTATATTAAACCACCAAGACGCAACGCCCTCAATGTCAGTGTCCCCCCACTGCTTTGCATACCGCTCCAGTAGCCCTGGATATTCCCAAGTCATCCTTGAAAAAGACGACTTGCCAACACGCATAAAAGTAGGGCGGCAAGTCTTCAAAGCCTTGAGAGCGCCGTCTTCGCTCATACTCATATAAACTTTTTCCAAAATAGCAGGGGGAAATCTCGGCAGATGCTTAGTGTCATACACGATACCAAATTCATAGATCGTGTCATTGCTAGGCTGCACGTTGACGGGTCTCTTTATTTTGTTAAAGAAACAAATGATCGGCCACGCACCCTCGAAATCATCGTCATGTTGTTCGCCCACCAAGTGAGCACACCCAAAAGAAGGGGCGTTCTTGTAATCAATGTATCCAGACTTTGTTGCAGCCAACCGCATGTCCTTAGACACAATGGCGCAACCAGTTTTGGAAAACAGTTTATGGATCTCAGGATCAGTCTTCTGCAACATATTTAAACCCAGAAAAGCACGGGGCATCACATCCAGCAAATCACTCAGGTAGTAATGTGTTCCAAAATGTTTTTTGTCTTTTCTTTTTTTAACGATCTTCTTTACTTTGTTCTGTATTTTCGAAGAGAACAAACCCCTCCAAAATTCTAATAGTTTTCTAAACATTAGCATCCGCACAATCCTCACATACAATAGAAGCCTCGCCCATGATCAACGTAACCAACTCCCCGCAATCACACAGACGCTTAACCTCCCCGCCGCCGCCACAAGCCTCGCAAAGCTCCTCCTCAACGTAGATCTCTCCAATGTCGCAGCTGAAACTCTGAGGCTTCGCGACCTCTACATCAACGGTCCCCGTACCTTGGCACTCGGAACACGCATCCATAACAGGCAACCTACGCATGAACTCCTCTTTCATCTTACCCATCACCACCGCTCCCCAAACACCTTGCGAAATACCTCGTCTAACATCTCTTCCATCTCACGCTCACTCATTCACACCGCCTCCTCTTCTGGTTGCCAGCTTGATCTAATGGCATGGGTATAACAGTGGCACAAAAGCGTGGGTCACGGTTGTTCAGATTGAAATATAATTCTCGCACCATGTCCCTCGGGCCATAGATCGAAACAGTTTGATAACAATGGTTGGGCATTAGTTCTCTCCTTGTGTGTGTAATTGTTGAATGGTTGTAGGCTACCAACATAGAGGGCGGCTGTCAAATAAAAAGATCAGGAGGGGCTGTTTACGCTGTATACACATTTCTGGTAGATATTTTAAAAAAAGCCCAAAAGTAAAAAGTTTTCGTGTAAATCGTGTAAACAACGTAAACAAACCAACTATACTTGATCCGAGTGTTTACACCTGTTTACAATACGGCCTTATTGTTTACGTTTCAGGCTTTGGAATTTCTCAAGCAGCCCACAACCATGTTGTTGCTTGTTGTTGGCCGTCCACAAAATCCGGGGAAAGCCTGTAAACAGGTGTAAACAACCGCGCCCCCTTGAACTGGGTCATCTCATTGTTGTATAGTTGTTGAAAACATGGAGACCATTCATGCCATCAATCAAGAAGAAGATCGAAAAAGAACATGGGCGAAAGCTCACGAACAGGCAGATGACTTTTGCACAGAAGATTGTCGAAGGCATCTATTCCAACACCGAGTGCGCCCGAAAGTCGGGATATTCGCACGATGTGGCGCCGAAACAGGCATCCATTCTGTTGAATGGTCGGGACTACCCTCATGTCTTGGAATACATAACTGAGCTACGACAGGAACGAGAGCGCCGATACGGTGTGAGCACCATTGGTCAGCTTGAGAGGCTACATCAACTGAGCGCGGGAGCGGAAGAGGCTGGTCAGTTTTCGGCTGCTATCAACGCGGAGAAGATACGCTCTGCTCTTGGTGGTTTGACCATCGACAGGCGGGAGACAATCAACACCATCGATCAGCTTTCACGGGACGAGATCACCACCCGACTTGCTGCATTACAGAAGCAGTATCCCCAAGCCTTCCAGATCGAAGGGACATATAAGGATGTGACCAATGAGCAAGGGACCGGAGGCGAACTTCTGGACGCAGTTAAGGCAGAACCTGCCGACGAAGTGCTTCGCAACGCGGATTGAAAACAAGCATGGAGGGGGCGTTCCTGATGTGCATTTAGTTTGGGATGGGTTGCCGTTTTGGTGTGAGCTAAAGGTAAGCAAGGGAAACTCAGCAAACATCTCTCCTCACCAGATCGCGTGGAACGCTGCATATTGGGCTCGTGGCGGCTCAAATTTCTTCTTGGTAAAGAGGTCCCTTCACCGTGACATACTTTTATTTGAGGGGGATCAGGGTGCCGTGTTGTCTGGTGCTGGCCTTTCTGGGGCCCAGGGAGCTCGGTTTGAGAATCCTAAGTCGCTGTTCGCGGCTCTTCGTCCTCGGCTTTTGGAGCGTTGTCCTGCGGCCCCACGCGGCGTGTGATGGTCCTGCGGCCCCACGCGCGCGAAGCCCGTCCGAGCGCAGCGAGGACCATCGAACATCTTGTGTCGAAGGCACTCAGTTTTTTGTGCGTTGTGACGCGCAATGCGATCATGCCCGAGGAACGAGGAACAGCATGACGCTCCTTTATGATAGTAGTTAAAAGAGGGACCGAAGCCCCTCCCTTGTTGTTAGATGTCTTAGTAAATCCACTCGTCCGGATACTCTAGGATTCCTTGGACGGCCTCGGCATGTGCTGCCATTTCTGGATCTACCATGGCGCTTGAGCATTTGAGATCCGTCTCCGACCAGGCATTGCAGCCTAGATTGCGGAACCGATTGGTCGCGTCTTTATAATTGTGGTCATCCATATCGTGCAGTTCATCCATATCCCATGGTTCCCCGCAGTGTCGGCAGTAAATATCTGGCATTTGATTAGTGCTCCACTATTGCGATTGATTTGCCTAGGCTCGAGCCCTTGCAAAGTTTGCAGGCTGTACACTGAACGCGCCGCCCTGCTTCCTTTGATGCGGGGCAAAGTGCTTCGTTTTTCTTGTCCAGGTCGCCCAGATCCGCGATTACTCGGAAGGTGCGCCGCCCTTCGGTCCAATGCGCAACCGCTTGCGTGTGGTTGTCTGCGCTTTGCATCGCAATATCGGGACGCCAGCCGGATTGATGTGAGTATGCTGTGAACGTGGTGGCTTCGGAAAGTAACGCTTCCCAAACGTGCGCGGGAACTGCAGCGGGGTCGCCGTAGGTTCCAACGCGCACGAAACGCCCGCGCCCTATGTCCGCCGGATCTGCGGGTTGATACACGCCTCGCTGGAATGCCTTCCAAACAATCAGTACGCCTTGGCCTAGGTTAACATAACAGCGCCGCCCTTTGGCTTGCTTGCGCTTTGGATCGTCGTTTACTTCCCCGCGCATGGTGCAGTCCCCGCAAATTGAGAAGTCTTCGCCCGTTTTGCTGGCCTCGAGTGGGTTGATATCCGACCGCAAGATATAAGTTTGCACAACTGCGCCGGTCTTAGTGTTACGATTTGAGAACGTCGCAATAACAACGATTGGCTTGCCATCCAATAGGCTTGGCCCGTTGTAGATGATTCCAGATTTCATGATAGTAGTCTCCTAGTTAAGGTGGTGCGGGGACCGAAGCCCCCGCTGGTTGGTTAGTCTACAGTGACTGTGAAGGTCTTCTCGTTGAGGATTGCATCTACTTTGTCGTCGATGTCGTATTCGTCCTCGACCATGGAGATGATGTCGGCACGATGATCCTCGATGTCGAACGCTGCTGCGCTTCGATACCCTGTCTGAATGTCGGCTAGCTTCATTTCGATCCGCTCGTCCACCTTGTCCTGAATGATGGCGAGGATAAGATCGGAAAGCTGGTTTGTAAGATTATCCATTGTTGGACTCCTTAGTTGAGTTGTGTTTGTCGCAAGCCAAGTTCCAAGCCATCATCGCCCCTGTGAGGATGTGAAATTGGTCTGATTTGGGGTGTAAAAGGACCCACTGTAGCAGGTCCTCCCACGTTTCAGGTGTGTGAAACATATCCTGTTTTTGCATCCTACGACTGGTCCGTGATGTGATAACCAGCTTGGTAGCGGAGCTTGATGGTCTGGCTGTTAATGCCCTCCAATTTATCCGCTTGCTCTGTGTAGTGAGCTTTCAACTCTTTGGTGTCGGATGTAATGGCCAGACCTCGCATCTCTGCTATGATGGTCTCGATTGCGCGTATGTTGTGCGCCCCTGCGGCGTCCTGCACTGTCGGCAGCTTGGCTACGTATTGGGTTGCCTCGGTGATCAACCCCTCTACTTCTTCGGTACTAAAGGGGGTGTCGTTACGAAGGCTGAACGATCTGTCCTCTCTTGCGCGGTATTCTGTTGAGTGATTGTGGGCAATATTGATATGAAGCCGACGATTGTAGGACCTGTGGCCGGGATCTTCGAGGCGGATGCTAACCTCCGCGTCTACATATCCCTTGTTAAGGATAGCTGCTTCAAGATTTACGATGGTTCTGTTTAAGGTAAAGATATCCATTGGATTCTCCGTATTGGTTAAGTTTCAACAAACACACAGGCATGAACCCCGTGCGTTGTCCAAGATACTTGCTGAAACACCAATCGCACTGACCGAGGAACGAGGGAGGGAATAGTCAAGGAAGCCTGACGTCCTCGTCAGGTTTGTCAGGCAACGCCGGTTTTCGTTGTGACGTTTTTGGTTCTGGATGCAACGTCATCTGGTCCTGGTTTTCTACTTTAGTGTGTGTGGCATTCAAGATGACGTAGCGTACAGGTTCTAAAATGTTACGGCGAAAAGACCTTCCGACCCCCGAGGAACGAGGGGGTTGACAATGCATTGGTTCTTCTAGCTACCCAGAGGGACAATGCCCACGGGGGATCATGTGTGTGTGTGTGTAGTGTGCCACAGCGCACCTAGCAGGCTGGCAAGGTGACGAGTGTTGCCGACAAGGAATCACTAAGTAATGGACGAGCTTTTCCCCTTAGAAAAGTCGGGAATGGATTAGTGATTCCCGTGGTCACGCATAAGCTTGGCATCCGCAGACCCTGATAGAGCGCATAACGGAACGTAGCATTGCATGGGGGTTTGATAGCGCCCTAGGCGCGTCCCCCATGCAGCGGTCTGTTATGTGTTCGCCCAATCCAACGGGGCGACGACCGTTGGCCGATTGTCAGTTCGGAGACTGACACGGGCCGAAGGACCGTATGCGTCAGCGGTACTCACCCGAAGGGCCAAGACCTGAAGGGGCTTGGTTCATGAGTGACGCGCCCGGACGCCCGAACTAAGTAGCGGCATAACATATCGCATCTGTTCCCACCAAAAAACAAAAGGTCTAAACCAAAACTTTTCTGGAACTTGCAGCACCCCCGGGGGTATAGAAACGAGCTTACCCAGAGCACAGGTCCTAGAAACAATGACCACTGTGCTACACACATGCGTTAGGGGTTACTGGGGCGAATGCCTATCGATATTGTGCCAGGGGCCGACCCCCATCACCCCCTTATTTGCGGGCCGGTAGATCTCTGCGCCCCCTATAATGTTGGTGTTATAGATTCATTCGTATATAATACTGTTTGAGAACAGAAGGAGAACGGACCATGGCCCGAGATTATAGATCTGAGTATGACAATTATCATTCCAAGGCGAAGCAGAAGAAGAACCGTGCATCGCGGAACGCGGCTCGTCGTTCGATGGAGCGTTCTGGTCGTGTTAAGAAGGGTGATGGGAAGGACGTCACTCATCGGAACGGGGATCCGCGGGATAATTCTGCGAAGAACCTTGGGGTGCTTTCTTCTGGCAGGAACCGGAGTTTTGCTCGTAACGGGAAGGCTGGCAAGGTTCAGGTTCATTAGGGGACCCTATGGTTTAAAATTATGCGCACTTTATTTTCATTTGGGTTTGGAGTACTGTGTGCTTGCTGGATTATTTTTATAGGGGATTGATTTAATGGGTTGGTTGTCGGACACACTTTCTGAGGTCTTCTCGGGTGGGAATGCGGTTACGGACACGTACAATGGTAACAATAGCGGCAATAGCGGCGATGGGGAAGGCGGCAATAGCGGCAATAGCGACGACGGCACCACGATTATTCCTACGGGCGCTGTTTTAAAGAAGGGCACTGTTTTAAACAGCAGTAGCAACCCTGTTGTATTTTCCACGGACAGCAATGGTGTTATCACGGGTCAGAACCAGTCTAATTCAAGCGGCGGCGGCACGGTTTCGCAGGAGATTCAGTATGGTAACACTGTTTCTCAGCTTGCGGAGGATAACAACACTACGATTGGGCAGATCAAGATAGACAATCCCGGCATTGACATTAACAACATTCAGGCTGGTGCGACGATTAACATTACGGCTAACACGCTCAAAGAGGGTGAGAGCATTTACACTGGCATAACGCAGGGTGAGTTAGATGCTGGCAATGCTATGATTGCCGCCTCCGACACTGCGTCTACGAGTGCTTCGGCTATCACGGCTGGCGATACAGCAGCAGTAGACGATAAAGTATATGATCCAGTCTCTGGATTTGAAATAAGGACGTTAACGGGTGGAGATTTCGATGGCGTTCGATACCTTGTGGATGAGAATGATGTTTGGCAGGGTAACTTGCCGAAGGTAACTACGGCTAACGTTGGATTCGAATCTTATCCCCCAGCCGATTCGGTCGCGATTGATGGCGCGAATACAGGGCTTACCACCTCTACAGACGGAGCCAATAACTTTACGGAGGCGTTGCTGAATATTACTGGCATGGCTCCGGGAGATGTGGGAGTAGATGAGGCGTCCGCGACCTTAAAGTTGATAACGGACGAAGATCTTACGGCTAATGATGTGAGTGCGTTACTGCCCCCTGCTGCGACTACTAGCACTGGCTACGACGATCTTGATGGTGTGCTGGGTACTATTACAGGCACTACTGCGGTAGTTCCTAGTGGGGATACTTCCACTGACCTCACTACTGCAACTGGCGGCACGAACACAAACGTCCGCCTTGGATATGAGTCTGGTCAGGACGTTCGTACGTCTAGCCCTGATTATTTAACTGGTTTAGACGGGAGTGGTATAAACACGCTTGGTCCTGTTGATGATTCATTTTACGGTGGTTTGTCGAATACTACGGCCACTGATGTCACGTCTACTGATCAAGCTATGCAGGATCTGAAGGATTTAACAGCTTTAGAGAAGGCGGGTTATTCTTTATCGGACATAGAGAATCTGACTAGGGCGCAAATTTCGGATGGTCTTGGCAGGGATGTACTCGCCGGTGCTGCGCAGGAGTTGGCGTTGAGAATCGCCGGCTCTAAGACAATGTTTGAAGATGCTTTTGGGGGGGGTAAAATTGACGTTAGCGCGGGTACTCTTGCAGGAGATCTATTTGAGTTGGGTGGAGGGGCTAATCAACCTGGTTCTGAGAGTGAGTTAGAGGCGGCTATTCAAATTGCGGTTGCACAAACGGAATTGAACAAAGGAGTTAAGGGACTCGGAGATTCCGTGAACGATGTGGTGAAAGATTTAAACACTTGGTCTGAAGGAATGTTTGATGGCCAGTCGGAGGCGTACAAGGCGGCTGTTTTGGCTGGAATGCCTGATCCGGACAACGACGGCTTTAATTATTTGGGAGAGCCTTTCACTCTTACGGACCCCGGTTTGTGGATGGCGAGTACAGCGGCTCAAGAACTGGTAGGTTTAGGCGTAGATGTAGTCACTGTTTTAGCCCTTGGTCCTGCGGCTGGCGCTGTGGTGGATATGCAGCAAGGTACAGCGGAAGCGGGTGAGGCTGCTGCAAACGAGACAGAAACTAAGTTGAATACGCTGAAGGCTAGTGGTGCGTTGGATCACTTGACGGATGTCCAGTATAAAGAGGTTGTGGATACGGCTTCGACGCAGGCGTTTTATACATCTGGTGTAGCTGGTGGCGTGGTAGACACGGCTATAGCGTTGTCGGCTGGTGGTTTTGCTCCGTTGGCGAAGGCCTTGCCTACTGCGATTAACAGCGCATTGACAGCACTTGGTGCTGGTACTGCCGAAGCTACTTCAGGGGGCTTGGAGCAGGTTGGTGTAAACGCGGCGGTTATCAAGGCCTTGGAGGATCAGGGCATTGATCCAGCGGATTACGACATAGGGTATTTGAATCAAGTTATTACGGCGATGAAAATGGAGCTTGTCGGTAGTGCGGGCGGGGTTGCGGCATCTACGGTTGGCTCTGCGGTACAGAACTTATCTGCGAAATCTGACACGGTTACGACAAGCACTGAGGGCGGGTCTGGATATGATGATCTCGATGGTGCATTAACTACGGGTGCGGATGGTAAAACTGCGAGTGAGCAACTTCTGGTCGGCGACCCCGACGAGTTAGCAAATGAAGGTTTTAACAATCAAGGTGTTAATACGATTAACACGCAGGTGGTTACGGACGCGGATGGTAAGACTTACAAGGTTGATACTGCGGTTGACGCGAACGGCAAGACTTCGGTCACGGTTACAAATGACGCGACGGGCGCTTCCACTACGACGGATGTTGGTACTGGGACATTGAACTCGGTAAACGTGGGTTCGGGTACAAGTATTATTGTTGACTCTTCGGATACAACGAACACGAATGTGGTGAAAACCACTGTTCTTGAGAGCGGAAGCACTCTGACGCAAACGGGAGAAACTATAACGGGCTCTGAAGCGCTTCTTGGGGGCTCTGATAACGATGATTCAGCGGGTTTTACTGCTTCTGAAACGCTTCTTGGTGGCGCTAACTCAGGCACTATTAATGTCGTTTCTCCTTACGACTCTAATAAAATCTACAGACAGGACGGTGTTACATATGTTGGCGATCCAGCGAACAATGTTAAAGCAGAAGGCATAATTGACGGAAGTACGTATTCTGACGGTCAGGTTGTTGTTGAGACAGGCGCAACTACTGCTCCAGTCATTACTACTGCTCCAGTTATTACTACTGGTACGGATGACGTTACGGACGTAACAAACGTAAAAACTGGCCCAGAGGTGGGGATTTTAACAACTGGAAGTTTTAAAGGGGATGCGGCTGCTGCTTTAGCTCTTCAACAACAGGAGGATGCGGCTGCTGCTTTAGCTCTTGAAGAGGATGCGGCTACTGCTTTAGCTCTTGAAGAGGATGCGGCTACTGCTTTAGCTCTTGAAGAGGATGCGGCTACTGCTTTAGCTCTTGAAGAGGAGGCTGCTTTAGCTCTTCAACAACAAGAGGATGCGGCTGCTTTAGCTCTTCAACAACAAGAGGATGCGGCTGCTTTAGCTCTTGAAGAGGAGGCTGCTTTAGCTCTTCAACAGCAAGAGGATGCGGCTGCTTTAGCTCTTGAAGAGGAGACTGCTTTAGCTAATTTAGACACTGATGGCGCTGACTCAGACACTATTAATGTCGTTTCTCCTTACGACTCTGGTAAGGTCTACAGACGAGGCGGGGTTATGTATCTTGGTAACCCTGCAAACAATGTCAAAGCAGAAGGTAATATCGACGGAAACTTGTATGCTGATGGTCAAGTTGTTGTTGGAATGGGCTCCGAAGAAACTGGCACAGGTGGTATAGGCACCATAGTTACTGGCGGTACAACCACTGGCGGTACAACCACTGGCGGTACAACCACTGGTACAACCACTGGCGGTACAACCACTGGCGGTACAACCACTGGTACAACCAC
>Ga0208814_1000341_pt1 | contig 31279 bp, 57 predicted proteins | sample MalvirAntarct_55_FD_184253 | JGI IMG/M metagenome (GOLD analysis project Ga0208814, IMG submission 184253) | Marine viral communities from the Global Malaspina Expedition - Malaspina viral metaG Antarct_55 (SPAdes) (version 2) | ecosystem: Environmental > Aquatic > Marine > Oceanic | place...
ACGGTCCTAAACGTAAAAATATTTTAATCTTATTCTATTGTACCAGATAACTGAATACTAGATTTTAATTTTTTCCAATTCGTTATATCATTAGACATAACCGGTTTGCCACCCTTATCAACATTTACAGCAATAGTTACATGTGGAATATCTTTGTCAGAATAATAACCTTCAACTTTTACAGCAATTGCCATATCTGATATTCCGATTTCTGTTGCTTTGATAACTTTAGTTTTACCAATATCACCTTGTAGGTTTTGAGGTAAACCTTTATTTAAACTTATGGTCATATGATGTGCAAATATCTTCCAGTCTTTTGGAACATATTCTTTTGTTTCTTTTATCAATTTTTCGTGTGAATCCTTGTCTAATGTTAGACCAACAAATTTATTACCTTTTTTCTCGTTCAAAAATTCGTTTAGTCCTTTCATAACTATTTATTTTTCACAATCTTTGCAAGATTCACAGTCACAATCACAATCAACAGTTTTAAAACTACTAATTAATCTTTGAACACCAAATCCAAGTGCAATTCCAAAAGGAAACCAATTTCCATAAAATGCAAATCCAGCCGCAACTGCAAATGCAAAAATCGAGTTGAACCAACCCGAATTAACTACTTTTTTAATCTTATTCATATCTATTATTTATTTTTTAAAGAATTTTTCATATTACATTTCAAGTGTTGTCAGTAATCTAAAAAGTTCATCTATATCTTTTGATTCTATTGCTTTTTCTAGTTTCATTCTATATGGATGAGACTTTGTAGTTTGACTTTTTTTTCTATTGATTCTATCAATTTTAGATTGTGCTAGTACAATAAGAGTATTTATATCTAGTTTTGATGTTGTTTGTTCGTTTAATATTTCGTTTAGTCCTTTCATATACTATTTAACTATCTCATTATACATCTGAGTTGCCAATTGAGCAATTTCTGATTTAAAGGCCACTTTCATATCTTGAGGTAAATGACCGGCAAATTTCTCAACAACACTGTGAGCTTTGATTCCCATAATTATACCTTCTGCTTTTTCCTTTGATTCGGAAACTGCAATTCCAAGATATCCTTTCTTTACTAAACTTTGAATTTTAGTTTTAGTTCCTTTAACTGCAAAGAAATCTCCATCTTTTGATAATACGCAATATGCCATAGTAGTAAGTTTTAAGTTTAGTTATTTTAAGTTTTTAAGAATAAAGTCTCAAGTTCATGTATCGTTCTCCTTCTTTGAAATACCACGATTCTTTGACCCAATTTTCTTTTTCTAATGAATTGTATTCTACGATAAATTTGTAATCTTTTTCACTTACAAATGCTTTAGTATTAACTAAATTCTCATATCTTTGATATTCTGTTAAATTTTCGTAATCTAGTTCTGTCATTTTTTGTAGTATTAAGTTAAACAATAAGTTGATGACCTCATCAACAATTACAATGTACGAATAAATATTGACAATTGCAACTTTTAGAGCACATATGATTAATTTATTTTTACTACTTTTTCACCTTGCAAAAAGTTGTTTTTTATTCCTTTAGTACATTTTTTATAAATCTTAATATCTTCAACAAGTAAACTTTCTATGTTATGCTCTTTAATGTAATCCTTATTTCTGTCTTCGAAAACACTCATATCATCACAAAAATCAATTCTATTTCTAAATATTGTATTATCTGATATTGACTGTATTCTTGCTTGTTTGTAAAAGAAACCCTTACCTTCTAAAACTAAGTCCATTATGGTTTTGTTATCATATTTTGAAGTATTAGAAGTTGTTGACCATATTCCTGTATAAGAATTTTCGGCACCGTTAGATTCAAATTGGAAAAAACTTGCATCAATGTAATAGTTAACTCTTTTATGAGTAGGTTTTACAACTTCTGCTTTAGTAAGTGAATATTTTACTTGATTGTAATTTTCACTTTTTAACCAGGCATTAAGTTTATCGTAGTGTTTTTTCATTGCAGTTTCCATATTTTTTTCTATGGAATGAACTTTAGTAAGTTCTACCCAGATTTTAGGAATCCAAGTATTCAACTTTACTATCACTTCTTTTACACCTTTATATGTATCGAACTCTATCAAAAAAGCTTTTTCTGTTTCTCTAATAACTGTATAATCCATATATCTTGTTTTTATCTTTGTTGGTAACCTCACCAACAATTACAATATACGAATAAATATTGACATTTGCAACTTTTTAGGCATAAGAAAACCGATAAATCAAAGAAATATCGGTTTTCATTTTAACTTTTTTAAGTTATATTTTTATTTAATCAACATAATTTGTTTTGGTTCAAATGCAACATATTCTGCTTTATACATTTGTTTTCCTACTTGAATGCCATCGAAACCTTTTCCTTTTACCATATTTGTCCACTTTTCAAGTTCTTTATCCGTTTGTCTGCCAGGTAGTTGTCTACTGAACCAATCGCTATCTCTTATTAGTGGATTTTGTATTGATAGATAACAACTAAGAACAACTGGTTTTCCTTTTCCTTGTATTTCAACAGACTGTTTTGCATATTCCAATGCAAGTAGTCTATCAGGTGTAAAATAGAAACCTTTACCATACATTCCCCAATCAGTTTTTCCAAAATCATTATAACTGAAAGTATTAAAATGTACATTTGTTCCGTGATATACAATCAACGGTTTACCATCGTGGTCTAGCACTTTAGAATCCTTGAACCATTCGAAAAAAGTTTTATCTAATTTTGAACTTTCGTTTAGATATTCGTCTAATCCTTTCATTCGTTACTTTAATTTTCTATAAACTACATCAGCTTCTCCGTATAATGCTTTGAATGAACCGTCTGGATCATATTTTGGATCATATTTGTCTCTGTCGTATTCAACAAAACCTAAATTAGAATAGAAATCATCTAATCTTCCTGAAAAGTGGTCTAAAACTTTAGCCCCTTGTTCGATTGCATATTTTACAACATCATCACCTACTAATCCTACACCGCGTTCGTTTTTGTGGACAGCAACAAGTTCTTGAAATTTACCATCTTTCTTTTTTAATGCAAATCCAATATTATATCCTTTCAACTTATATAGTTTCATTTTTTTCAATTGAGGAATACTATAATCTGTAAGCATTTTTTGATGTTTAGATTTACCCAAAGAGTTTTTGAATTCTGTTGGATTAGTGTCAAATTCTCCATTTTTAATCAATTCTAAAACTTCTGATTTTCCTTTACCTTCATCTAAACTAAAAAAGTCTTCCATAATCATATGAAAAGCCATTTTATTTCTATATTCGTTGTATTCTTTTAATTCGTTTATTGTTTTCATTAATCAAATATTTTTTTCATTACCTTATTTAATTCTAACAATTTCTTGTAATCAACTTTGTCATTTTCGATAAACAATTTTCTATTAACTTCAATCATTATACTATGAACATTTTTATCTAATTTATAACATTTCAAAGGTACAATAGTTCCACCATAAGGATTGTTGATTTTAACAGTATATCCTAAATTCTCAAAATATATCCTTACTTGGTCAGATAACCATTTTGGTGTATGAAAATCATCTGTACCTAAACAAATATCTGGTCTATTAGGTTCTTTAATCAAATCGGTTTCAAATGGTGTATCACTAAAAGAATGGCAATCAATTATAGTTGCAACTCCACGTTTGTATATTTTATCAAATACAGCATTTTCAAGTTCATCGTGATGTCTATCATACAAATGCTTAACATCATCTTTGCACGAATTATCATTTCTTAAATCTCTACCATCATCTGTTTTTGTATAATAGAACCCTCTACCGAATTGAAACATTTCTTCTTGTTCGTCAGGTAATCTTTCTACATCACAATAAATTCTATTATATTTGAATTTGTGTTGTGTGACATCACTTCCTAAGTCGAATATAACATCTGTTCCGATATCGGTCAGTTTTAAGATTTCGTCATCTATCTCTTTATCGTTTAGTAAAAATTCACTTCTATCTGGAATAGACACACTTGCGTGTGGGATGTGCATAATTAAAGTTTCTTTAAATTCATCTTTGAATAAATCGTTACCAAGTATCGTATTATTTTTTATATCGCTCATAGTATTACTTTCTATAAGTTAAAGGTAAAAACTATAATAAATATTTTAAAAAACACAAAAAGACCAAGAAGAATAAATCCTCTTGGTCTTAACTTGTTACATATCAATTACTTATAAAGTACAAGCACCTCCATCGCAACCACTTTCCATCGGGTCGTCTTCTGTTGGTAAGTCTTCTAAAGTTTCATTTAATTGATTAGTAAAATCTTCAGTTTTATTATCAAAGGTATTTGCATAATAAAGTTGTTTTCCACCATATGCATAAAACCTTAGTAAGTCATCAGCTAAAACATCCATAGGAACTCTACCATCTTCCCAATCCTGTGGGTCATAATAATGATTACAACTTAATGCTTGGTCAGTCCATTTTTGAATAACACTATGAATATTTATAATACCTTCGTTAGTTTCCATGTCAAATGCATAAGTATATTTGTTCTTGTACTTTGAATATCCTGGAATAACCATCTTGATTGCACCGGCTTTACTTGTCTTAACTTGAATAGGTGTTCTAGGTGGTTCAAATCCATTTGTACTATTAGAAATTACAGAAGAACTTTCTACTGGCATATGTGCATTTAATGTACTATGTCGCATTCCATATTCTTCAATATTTTTTCTTAAAGAATCCCAATCTAAATCTAATTTTCTATTGACAAGTTTATCTACATTTTTATTGTAATTGTCAATTATCAATTCTCCTTTAGAAAATCTAGTTTTATGATAGTAATCACAAACACCCTTTTCTTTTGCCATATCATTACTAGCTTTTAAACAATAATATGTAAAGTGTTCGAACAACCTATCAATTTCTACTAATGCATTTTGATCTTCATAATCAAAACCTTTCTTTGCCATCCAATATGCAAAGTTAGTAACTCCAATTCCTATACTTCTACGTTTTAACATTTTTAGTGCAGCAAACATAGGATATTCTTGTTTATCAATAACCCATTCTAAAGTATCAACAATGTTTTTAGTAACTCTTTCAAGGTCTTTATAATCTCTAATTTTACCTAAGTTGACAGCTGCAAGTGTACACAATGCAATTTCAGCTGGTTTATCACCATAAACTAATTCTGCTTTTATTTTAATGTAATCTCTTAGTGATGCATCTTCTTTTCCATAAGATAAATGTAAATCAGTTCTCCCTGTTGATTCGTGAATGATCTCATCTTCTGAACCAAAGGATTGTCCTGTAATGTAAACATCATTTGTTTTTAACCAAGTTTCTAATTCTTCTTTTTTATTAGTATCAACAATTAAGTATCTATCAACTAACTTACCATCGTCTTCATGATTCAGTGGACTTGTAGGTAATGTTATTTCTTGGCATAAATTACTCATCGTAATTCTATTACCATTTTCTGTATCAAAAGTACTATGCGAATTGGCATTGTCTATATTCATAATATAGATTCTTCCTGTTTCAAATCTTTCTTGAATAATATCACCTATCAATTCTCTAGCTGAAACTAATTCTTTAGGAATTGATTCATCTCTTTCATATTTCAAATATAAGTCATCAAACTTTTCAAGACCGAAATTGTCATACAATCCTGGAACATCATTAGGAGAAAATAAAGTAATCAAATCATTTTCAACAAATCGTTGCCAAAAAATCTTAGAAAATTGAATACTATAATCTAATTTTCTAACTCTTTTTTCATCAGAACCTTTGTTATTTTTTAAAACAATAATATCTGCAATTTGTTTATGCCAAATTGGAATGTGTGCAGTTCCACCACCACCTCGTAGTCCATTTTGATGAACTGCCTTTGTGTTAGTTTCGAATGTTTTCAAGAAAGGAATTAATCCTGTGTGAATAACATCACCATTTCTAATTTCATCACCTACTGCTCTAATTCTACCTACATTCATACCGATTCCGGCACGTTTTGCTGTATAACTTACAATTGCATTAGAAGTCGAATTGATTGATTTAATCGAATCATCACATTCGATGAGAGTACACGAACTATATTGTGTCGTATTCGTTCTAATCCCAGATACAACTGGTGTTGACAATGAAATATAAAATTCTGAATAGTCATTATATTTTGATTTAATATCTTGAAATCTTTTTCTTTTGTCTTGAATGCCAGCCGAAACACACATCGCAATTGCGATATACATAAATTGAGGAGTTTCGAATATTTCATCTGATTTTCTATTTTTTATTAAGTACTTATCGGACATTTGTCTTATACTTGCATAGGTATAATCCCAATCTTTTTTGTGATTTAATATTTTATTACCTATGTCTTGAATTTCTTCTTTAGTATAATTTTCTAAAATTTCTTTAGTGTACCAATTCCTATCTTGCATATTTTTTAAATGGTCGTGCAAAGTAGGTAGATATTTAAACGTATTGAAAACTTTCTTTCTCAAATACATATTGTAAAGTTTACCTGCTACTAAATCGTAGTTAGGCGTTTCTTCACATATCAGATCAACACAAGAACTTATAAGAACTTGTTGAATATCAGAACTTGTTATTCCGTCATAGAATTGGATATTGGCATTCATACCAATTTCCGATGCACTAACATCCGAAATATCCGCAGTTGCCCAAAGTAAAACTTTGTTTATCTTTTCGATATACAATGGTTCTTTCGATCCATCCCTTTTAATAATCATTATATTATCCATTAGCAAGTATTATTTTTTGTATCAATTGAATAACAACATCCGGTGTGGTATCGTATTTCAATCGCAATTCATCTAAAAACTTTAGTTCTTTATCCCTAAGTTCTTCCATAGTTTTCAATTCTTCTTGAATTTCTGTTTGAAGAATTGTTAATTCATCTTTATACCCTGATACCTTGTCCGCACGTTTCTTGTAGTTTTTTGCAAAATCTAAAACTTTCTGTTCATCTTCTTTACTAATCATATTATCTAAATGTTTTAAATGCTATTTCTATTTCTTTATTCATATCAATACATTCTATGAATGCATCTTTTTTTCTCTTATATTTTTCGTTTGCTGTATGAATTATCCATTTTTCTCCTGGTTTAAACCCTGTCAAATCGCAAGCCATTTTTTGATAGCCAGATAGTTGTGCAGAATACTTTGAAAAGTTACAGTCTTTGAACTTTCTAAATACGCCACTCATTACTTTATTCATAAAAGAAGTTTTTTCTATTTTCTTGTTTGTTTTATAATCAAGAATATGTATAACTCCTTTATCGAAAATAGGTAAATCAATAAGACCACATAATTGACTTTCGTGGTCCCATACCATTATTTCTGGTATTACACAAACATCATCTTTAGTAACATCTAATATTGTTTTATTCATATATGGATAGTATTTACCCTCCCAAGTAATTCCATTTTCTATAACATCCTTTTCTCTTTTGTCGTGTTCAATTGAACCTTCATTTGTCGAGTTCGCCCAATCAGCTAAAATGTTTTCCTTTTCTTTTACTATTTTTGCACCTAATGTTGGATTTGATTCACAAATCTTTTCATAAAATAAATGCACCTTAGACCAGGCCGTAAAATTACTTTCGTTTAATTTTGATACTATAAGTTTTTTTAAGTCTTTAAACTTTTGTTCAGGTAAAGAATTTTTGATTGCTTTATATTTAGCCGTTTCGTCAGCTTTAAAAGGAGCACAAAAATCTTTAAGAAAAGTTGTCATTCCGGTATATTTTACACCATCAGCATTGTAATATGCATGTTCCTTTTCGTAGAATACAAGTCCTCCCCGCTTTCGCAAGTCAACATCTCTGTTGGGTAAAATATTATCCATTATTTTATTTTTTTAGTAAAGTGGTTGCAAAATTTAAAAAATTCTTGCATAGATTTATCTGTATGTAATGATTCAAATACCTTTTTATTTTTAGAATTTTTCTTAGAATCTAATACAAAAATATTGTACTTTCTATTTTTCTTAATCATTTTGATCTCAACCCCTTCGTTTGTAAGGAATTCTACTATGCTTTCTTCTTTCGGTTTATTTTTCATTTGAGAATTCCTTTTTAGATTTGTCTATTGTTGTTGAAATTGTTTCCATAAATTTTTCAATGTCAGATTTCATTTTATCTATCATAACTATATTGTCATCATCTTTTATCAAATTAAACATTTCTATCATGGTAGTAAGTTTAGTTACTAGAATTATGTAATCTATTTTTTCTTTCTTTATAGCTTCAATTATTTTCGATTCACCATCATCCTCAAAAATTTGTATCTTGAAAGATATCTTTTCAATGGCTTCGGTTAATGTTCTTTTAGAAACTACATTTTCTAAATATTCTTTTACTAAAGATGTGCTTTGTTTACCCAATTTTGTTTAAGTTTTTTTACTATACCTATTAAAGAATAAATATGACCATAATATTTTAAAGTCTGTATTGATTTATTTAATTTAAGTAAATACTGTATGGGCAACAACTCACCTAGATTTATAGAAAAGTCATTCGTACCTACCTTCGGAGAAGAATTCAGTAACATTGCAACACCAGAATTTGATTCTGAAATATGGACAACTGAACTGGTAGATGCTCTTATTGATAAGGTAGAAAATTACGGATTAGATTTAAACAAAGCTAAGAATCCTTTCTTTGATAAGAATCCTACTTTAAGAAAAGGTAGAGTTGCATTTCAAATGACTTTACAAGAAAAAGACGAATTCAAAAGATGTAGAAAAGACATAATATATTTTGCAAATAAGTATGTTCAATTAATGACACCTGAGGGGATAGGACATATTACTTTGTATCCTTATCAAGAACAAATGTTATTGAACTATAAAAATGGTAAAAATAATATAGTAGTAGGTTCTAGACAAATTGGTAAAACCGTAGTTGCTGGTATATTTTTAACTTGGTTTTTAATATTTCATCCTGACAAAAATATAATGTTGGCAGCCAACAAAGGAGATACGGCAAAAGAAATATTAGACAAAGTTAAATCTATAATAGCGTTCTTACCTTTTTGGTTGAAACCTGGATTGTTTTCTTGGAATATGTTTAGTATAATGACTGATGCAAATTCAAGAATACTAGCAACAACTACTACGGACAAAGCTGCAATTGGTTTTACTATTCATTTACTTTTCTTAGATGAATTTGCCCACGTTAGAGAGGGTATTCAAAGAAGTTTTTGGGATAACATTTATCCTGTAATGGCAGCCGACCCCAAATCTAAAATGATTATGACCAGCACACCAAACGGTTATGAATTATTTCAAGAATTGTATCACAATGCATCCGAATTGCCTGAAGGTAAAAGTAACGGATTTACGCATATGAAAATTCCTTGGTGGGATGTTCCAGGAAGAGATGATAGTTGGGCAGATCAACAAAAAGCAATTCTTGGAGAAGATGCTTTCAATGAACAATTTGCTTGTGCTTTTCAAAGAAGTGATTTATTATTACTATCAGCAAAGGAATTGAATAGTATGAAAGGTAACATTGAACCGTTTGTACATCACGAATTTGAACATTTAGATAAATATAATATATTATACGAAAATCTATTGTTCAGAAAAGATTATGATATTGAAAACCTAAAAAAAGATTCTTTATTTTTTAGTATAGATTTAGCAGAAGGCGTTGGTAGAGATTATACAGTGATGCAAATTTTCAGATTAGCACCTAAGATTGAAAGAGATATAAAAGTATCTAATAACGAGGTATTTCAATTAGAAAAACATTTTTACTTAGACCAAATAGGTATTTTTAGAGATAATCTAATAAGTATAGAAGATTTTGCAAAACTAACTTACAATTTATTATTTTCTGGAAAGTTTATCAACATTGACAACATAAAAGTTGTTTTAGAATGGAATACATATGGTTCTTTCTTTGATGAAAAATTAAAACATTTATATGGTGGTGATTTATACGATGATTCTGTTTATTTAAAAACTTATCATAGAAAAGGAGCAAAAAGAAAAAGAATAGGATTACGACAAGATAAAGTTACTAAGCCAAGAAATTGTGCAGAAGTTAAAAACTTAATTTCAAATCAAGTAATGATATTGCACGATAAGTGGACTATACAAGAATTCAATCATTTCAATAGAAACAAAAAAGGTTCTTATGAAGCAAGTACAGGACACGATGATACTGTCATGACTTGTGTTAATATTGTAGAAGTTTTCAGAGATTCCTTATACGTAGATATGGTCGCAGAATGTTTTGAAACACAAGAATCAGATACTAAAATTCATATAAATTCACTAATGAAAACCGGCCATTCCTTAGATAGTAGTACAGATTTTCTTGCAGAAAACTTTAATACAAAAGGAATGACCGATGATGACTTTAATTTAGGAACTGATTGGTTCTAATTTTAATTACTTAAATAAATTTTTAAAGTTTACATTAGCAACAGCTTGAAATTGTGGATTTGCTATAAAATTACCTTTGTATCTTATTTCTATGTTCATAATAGGTATACCATCAGAAGTAAGTGTATAAAATATTTTTGATGCCCCAGCATCCAATTCCCAAGCTTGTTTTTTATTTTCAGTTTGTACTATGTCTAACTTTGTATCATACAAACCAGTAAGAACTTCAATAGTAGAATCTAAATCTAGGTTTATAGCAGCTTTAGGTGCTATACCATTTACATTAATCGCACCAATACCAGTATTCAAGTTAAACTTAAAGTCTTTAGTAGCAATGTTATTTGCTAACTCCGGTTTAAAAATCAAATCTAAGAATGCTTTAGCAAAATCTTGTGAATATTTAGGTAAAATTTCATCTATCTTTTTAAAAAAAACATTTTCGGAAGATTTTAAATGATTATGCATATTTTTGTCCATATCAACTATGGGTCCCTTGAGGTCATCACGCGACATTGTACTTGCATTTTCAATACTTATACCGTTTTCTTCTGCACCAACAGCGTATCTAAAAAAATCAAGTTTAGAATTTTCAATTTCATCTAAATCTGAATCTGATACAATTCCTTTTAAAAAACTATCTTTTCCTGTAATTGCTTTGTTGATTAAAGTTGGGTCAAGGTCAGTTTCTTTTGCTTTTTTCTTTAAAGAAAATCCATAAAACACTTCTCCCTTTATACCTTTTGTTTTGAATATAATATCCGATGAATTGTAAGTTTTTATTCCTCCGATTTGAGGATTTAAAAATGCAATTTCATCAATCCATTTATTACCCATTTTTGCTGGCCAATATGCAGTGACTGGTGTTTGACCATCATTTTCAATAATTTTTATTATAGAATTAGATGATGAAATAGATGGGGATAAGTCTGAATAATTTTTTTGTGCTGCAATAATGTATTTTTTAACATCATCTATTCCTTTTATTTTGCTAAAATACCCGGTTAATTTTTTAATAAGTCCATCTGTCTTTGCAAAGTCAATTTCACCATTATATATTTCTTTTTGCATTACTAATGCACCTACAAATAGTTCTTGTACAGCTATGGTTTTCGTAAGGTACTTGTACATAATATTAAGTTTTTTACCAATTCCACTATCCTTTTTTGATATATCTGTTCTTGTTTTTGAATGTCCCGACAAACGAGTTTCTGAATACGAAATATTGTTATCATCAAGAATTTTTTGTATAGTTATTTTATCTTGGATTCTTGTCTTGTCGTTTTCAGCAACAATCCATATTGTTTTAGTTTTCCCGTTTTCTATTTCATAGTAACCTTTAGTTTTTTCTTTACTTTCTTCGGTATTTACGATAATTTGATTACCATATCCTTGACTTGATAAATATTGTGCAATTAAGACTCCAGCATTATCAATAGTACTTTCATTTAAAAATTGTCTGTAATCTTTCATTATCTAGCTACTTTTTTAATGTTATCTAATGCTTCTACAACTGATAATTCAACTAATCCTTTTGCTGATTCATCTTCTAGTATTGCCATATTATCCATTAATGGGGTTTTAAACTTTATAGTTTCTACGTTAGGAATATTTTTATCTACTACTTCACCATCTTCATTTACGTTAATAGACACAGAAGAACTAAATTCTATACTTAATGCGTAAGTTTCATCTTTATAATCTGTTTCTATTAATGGAATTATAGTAAAAGAATTATATTCGTCATCTAATATTTTTTCAGAAACATATTGTTTAGTTGAATTTTTAAATGCATCGACAAATGATTCATCTTCGAAAATTTTTATCAAACTTTCTTCATTAGAAGATTCTTCATCATCTTCTTCTGGTTCTTCTTTCGATTCAGTTTCTTCAGTTTCAACTTCTTCTTCCTCTTCTTCCTCTTCTTCGTTTATACCTAAACGTTCTAATAATTTAGAATGTTGGTTAAAAAATTTTCTATAATCTTTCATATCTATTGATTCATTTTAATATTTAATCCTTGATTTTAAATATACACAAAAAAACCCAGAAAAACAAGTTCTGGGCATAATTATTTTAAATAATTACATTTTAGCGTTTCTATCTTGCTGTTGTTTTATTTCTTCTGGGTCTTCTTTAGATGCCCAAATTGTGCTTCTTGCTGTACTTTGTTCTTCAAACGAACAGTTCATAAATTGACTATCGAATTTCATTTTACAATAATCATCTAATTCTTTTCTTTGGTCAGGAGTTAAATCACTGTATGCTGCAATTTTGTCTGCCCTTTCTGAACCAGAATTACTTTGAAACATAATACTTTCTGCAACATATTCATCTGGTATTTGTATAAGACTACTACGTATTAAAAATTCATCATCATCGTATCCAAATTTTTGAATAAGTTTTTCTATTTTATCAGCACCTTTAGGTTTACCTATTGGTCCTGTATCAAGATTTGTTGGATTGTGAAAAGATAAATCGTTACCATCTAATTCGATATCTTCCATACCTAATTTAGAAAGTAATTTTATTAATTCACTTATGAACTTTTTATCACTTAATGGGTCCATGTATTCATCACTTTCTGTTAAAAATGTTCTATAATTCTTCATCTTTATTTTCTTTTTTGTTCTTTTTACCTAGCCCTTCAACTAATGTTCCAGCTCCTAATAACCCAGCTCCTGTTATAATTATAAATTGTATTAAGGATTCAGCATTTGAATCTGAATATCCATCAAAAGATTTATATACATAATAAGTTGCCGCAACAAGAGACCACTTTATCATTAGTATTCCACAAATTCGTTTGCTACTTACTTTAGAATCTTTATGAAAAGCTCCTGTGTACCAATTCAAAAATCTTTTAACTATATTTTCTTTATCTTTTGACATTTTTTATTTATTCCATTTTTCAATTTCATTTGTAAGTTCTTTAATTAACTCATCAATTCTCTTTTGATTCTTCTGTGGTAAAAAACCTTTTGCTCGTAACAATTTCTCCAGTTTTTCAAAATTTGTTTTACCTGGTAGTCTAGAAAGTTTCCATTCTATATCATTAACCTTTCTTGCTTCTTTTACATAAGGAAACAATGCATCTATTTTACCTCCGTTTAAATCGGATGTAATTTTAGCTACTTGCTCAGGTTCAATTTTTGGCATATCCTTTCTTGCCGGTGCTCCTGCTGGCAATTTCTTAGATTGAATTGCTTTCAGTCTTTTTTCAACTAAATCTTTTCCTAAAGTTTCATACCAAGCAATTGAAGCATCTTTGTTGTAATATTTCGGATTCATATTTTTACCTGTATAAACAGCATCTTCGATATCTTGAATAGTTGCTTTGTAAATATTAGTATCACCACCTTTAGGTTCTACACCTCTTTCATTTCCTAATGCATCACCAGCTTTTCTTAAAATAGGAACTAAATCTCCTATTGCTAAGTTAGATTGCATACCTTGTACTTTTGCATTTGGATTTCCAAACATAGTTGCTGCCCATCTATGATGACCATCTAAAATATAATTATCTCTAGATACCATTGCATTCAAATCACCACCAACTATATTGTTGATTGCCATATCCAATGCTTTACTTAAATAAATTGCATCTTGACTAGGTTTCAATGCTTTTGCTGGAATACTAAATCGTTTCGTTTCGATTACATCATCATTGAAATCACCATCTTTTTTACCTTTCTTGAAATAATCATCGTCTTTCATAGGACCATCGTTTGAGAACTTACTTGGATCAATTTCTTTTGTTTTTAATGCTTCGTTTAAAAATTCGTTTAATGACTTCATAATATTAATTTCTTTTTCCTGCTATTGTTGTTCCTTCTTTCGGATTGTCGTAATCTCTTAGTGTTATTTTCCAAGAGCGAACTTGTCCTAATGGCACACCCAATTCTTTAGATTTTTTTCTCATTTCTCTTTTAAAGATTTTGAAAACTTTGTCTGCAAGTGGTCTAGCTGTCCCGTCTTTTCCAAATAGTTGTTCGGTTGTTTCTCTTACAACCTTTGCGCTATTTTTCATTTTCTTGGTTTGTTTAATTCTTCTTTCGTTTAAATCTTCTTCGATATCTTCATCATCAATATCATCTTCATCAGGAATATCTAAATCGACTGTAATTTCGATTTCATTTTCGTCTTCATCGTTTTCTTCAGATTCATATAAAAATTCGTTTAATGATTTCATAACTTATTTTACATATTTTTTTACAAAGTCAATTGAAAAATCAATCAAATCAATCAATTCAGTAAAGTTTTTAATTGCTTGTTTGGTATTCATCGGCATGTTTAACATATCAGGTGTTAAATTTCCAGATTTGAATTCCTCAATCATTTCTTGTACCGAATCTTTTTGTTCTGGTAATGCTTCATCTACAAATTCTTGAATTTCTTCTTTTTGTTCTTTAGATGCTTTTGAAAATTCTTTAACTGCATTTTTAAAAGCATTCTTATCTTTTTTGATTGCTTCCATTTGTGTTAAAAATCCAGCAACTGGGTTTTCGTTTTCGTTTAGATGATTGTCTAAATTTCCTTCATGGAATTCGTTTAATGATTTCATAATTTATTTATATTTTATAATATATTTAATCGTTGTCTGGGTCTTCTATATTATCATCTTCTTCGCTGTCTAAATCTTGTAATAATGATTTTGCATTTGTATAAACTTTTGTTTCTTTATCTTTAGACATATTGATAGAATTGTCTAGTACTTGTGCTTGTGGTAATTCTCCTTGCATACGTCTAAATTCTTCTTGCATCGAAATAACGTGCAATTGAACATTCTTTAACATATCAATAATATTTCCTTGCAATTGACCCGCAACTTCAAACAATCTAGGATTCATATCTCCAGCATCAATTCCGTTGACAATCTTATCGACCATATGTTCTGCAATTTTTATTTGTCTAAAAAGAGTTTTGATATTAGATGTAGTTACTGCAGCTTTGGCTTGCATAAATTCATTTTGAGATAGAATTTTTGCATCGAAATAAAGTTTCATACAAGAAAGAACAATTTTCTGTGCTTTCATTCTTGTTTTATTATCAACTTCTGCAATGTTTAAAGGTTCTATTGGGTCAACTTCTAATGCTGGAAATCCTACACCAGAATCTTGGTCGTTAATTAGACCGGCAATTTCATCTTTTAAATAATCTTTGTCTTTATCTTTCATAATAAATAGTATCTGTACTATTTAACAAAGACAAAAAACACCTATATGTCGGTGTCCTTTATCTTTTCTATGAATTCAAACATTTTTTCGTTAGATTCAAAATACTCTACATATTTATTAACAAATGGTAAGAAATGGTCAGAATGATTTTCTTGTATAACAACAAATGCTTTTTTTAATACTTCTCTACCAGCTCTAGGATGTTTAAAGAAAAACATCTTTTCGTGTTCTTCTATATATTTTTCTGAATGTCTTTCTGGAATTGACCAACATATATTCCAACCATTATGAGTTGAAGAAATAGATTCTAAACAAGGTTCTCCTTCAGGACCCCAACCTTCGGGTACTTCAGGTTTCGATACATTTTCAGATGTACGAATGCTACTTACTTTATTAAAAAAATACCATTCGGCTGTTTGAACCAAATGATACGATACGATTTCTTTTTTCATTTTTCAAAAGTTAGCAATAAAGTCCACATCGTAAATGACCCCACGATATATAGACAAATAAAATCAAAATCTCCTAATTCACTAAAGAAACGCGTCATTAATGATATCATTGCAAGTGCAGAAATTATCGATTGCACTAATCGTTTAGTAAATATTTTTAATGTAGTCATAATTTTATTTTTTAGTTAATACTCAATCCTACTACTATTCTTCTTGCTACTCTAAGAGTTTTATAACGACCATGTTTTACGATTTCAACATTCGAAGCAGAGGTTTTTATAGTTTCTCCAGTTTCGTTGATTCCGATTAAGGTTTCTGAAATAATTCTACCGAATTTTTTGAATGCTCTAACCTCTTCGATTTTGAAAGTTTCACCTTTGAACTTTCTTACTCTTGGATTAGTAACTTTAACAACATCACCTTCTTCAAGATTGAAACTTCCTAATCTTCTTGGAACCTCGTTGATTGCATATTCAGTTGCCAATTCTTCGTACTTTTGGGACTCTTTAAGGTCTGATCTCACATCATCATATTCATGTGCAAAATCTACTGAACCAGCAAATCTGGTTGTTCCCCAAATGTGCTTGATAACTTTTTTTTCTTTGGTATCTACCAACATCGTGTAGAAATCAGAATCATTGTAGTAATTATTTTCTCCGCTGTAATATGCAATAAATCTTTTCATTTTAGTAGTATTTTAAGTTAAACAATATGCTGATGACCTCACCAACAATTACAATATACGAAAACGATTCCATAGTTTTGCCATAGAACCGCCATACTATTCAAGTATTACGAATAAACCTCAGCTCCAGAATTTTCGTTATAAACAATAAAGTCAAGGACTTCTTCTATTTCGTGAGTTTTTTTACTAAATGTTTGTGAATCAATTTCTTCACCATCGAGAACTACTATAATGTCAATTTCTTGACCTTTACTGAATTCTCTTCTTATACTTGATTCTTTAAAAATATCCATAGTTATTTATTTTAGTTAGTAATTATTAATATTAAAGTGTTACAAATCTTTTTGGTAACTTGTAAGATTTACCATCAGAAATCTTTGTTGCTATTATAGGAAACTTAGGACTTCTTGGTTTGAAACCAGTAAGTTCAAATTCACTTCCGTTGTAAGAAAACTTTTTCTTGAAATCTTTAGGTGTAAATCCAAACCTAACACATAAGTTGTTGAACTCAACTTGAGCCATACTAGTTTTCTTACCAGTACTTGTTACGGTTTTTGTTACCTTTAGTTTAGAAGTGAAAGATTGCTCGGTATAAGATATGTTACCTATTCCTATTTCAACTTTGTATTGCTTTTCAAGTTTAGCAACTGCACTAGCGAAATCAGTTCTGAAACTGCTTAATTCTGTTCTTGTAAATGCCATTTTTAGTAGTTTAAAAGTTAAACGTGATAAAGGTACTACCCCCACCAACAAAGACAAGATACCGAATTAAATTGACAATTGCAACTTTTGGGGCACTTATTTTTGAATTATTTTAACTTTTTAACTTTTTATCTTGACCTCTTTTTCGAACTTCATCGGCCATATCTTTATCCGCTTTTCCCCAAGTTCCACTACCTTTAGTTAAGAAAGAATTTATACGCGCGTACCCCCATTGTTGTTGATTTGCACCGGGTCTGTGGCCAGTTTTCCAAGCAGCCAATCCTCTTTTCATAATAGTTCTTAGAATATCCATATCAACTCCGGATTCTTCTTTTTTCTTTTCAAGACCTTTTTCGATTGCAGCATCATCAATTTTACTACCATTAAGACCTTCTGATTTTTGATCTTCGTTTACAGATTCTTTCTTGTAAAGTTTGTTGTATTTTTTAGTATGTTTGCTAGTTTTGACATCACCATCTTCTCGAGCTTCTTCATCACCTGGAGCATCTTTATATGCACTATCAGAATTATCTGATTTTGATGTTTGTTTTTTAAACTGAGCTTCTCTGTTGTCTTTATCCTCACTATCTACACCTTTGTAGTATTTTTTGGATTCCTTTAAAAAATATCTAAAACTTTTCATACACTATTTAACGCTTCAAATAATATGGCTCCCATCCAACTTCTTTAACGTAGTCATCTTGAAATGTACCATTAGCACCTTCGATAAAAACAGCATAAGGTACTTCTTTATCCTTATCCATTGCTTCTCTATAATCGTGTTTGCCATTCCAGGATTTTACAAAGTATTCTGCATCTTCCCAATTGTAAAAACCTAGCGTCTTGTTCATTTCTTCCCAGACTGAGGTATGATTATTAAGGCTTTCTAATGCACTTTTCCTAATTCTTGCAGTAGTCTTATGTACTATTACTTTTATCATAATATTTAGTTTAATGAGTTATAAGACAAGATACGTATAAAAAATGATAATTGCAACTTTTTTGAAATAATAATTACCTTGTTGGTAATTGATCCATATACATAATAGGAAAACAGTCATCAATTATGTAAGCATTACCATCATCAGGAAATACAATTTTAGTAAACAATATAGATTGATTTTCCAAAGTAACTGGTGCCTTTAAGAATCTTATACTTGCAATTCTATCATTACTATTCATTAGTACTGGTTTCCAATTCCCTGTTACGGTTGTTGGGATAGTATCAATACATTGAAAGAATACAGACATTTTGATAGTCTTTTTATTAAGACTAGCTCTTTTCCAAATTCTTAATGTCATAGTATTATCAATTCTATTGAATCCAATATAATAAGCATACCAATCATTCAATGGTACATTGATATCATAAACTTTTCCGGCACATCTAAGTTTTGTTATGAAATTACCAGAAACATACAATTCAATTTTCTGACCTCCTTTGAAAAGTTCTCTCCAAGTATTGTTTTGATTTGTAGGTCTTACTTTTCCGTTGTACCAAAACATAAGACTAAGATTTTTACTTACATCTATTGTATCTTGATAGGTAACTAATTCTGTTGCGGTTGCACCATAAGCGGTTGCACCATTGGCCGCAGTTGCTCCGGATATGGCATATTTACCATCTTTTTGAGTTAAGTCATAATGATACTTACTAAAAACGGTAAAGTAATTAGTTAAGTTTTCTTCTTGAACGCCACTTGGTTCCCAAAGTAAGTTTACAGTTTCTCTCACATTATCACTAAGGTTAACAGCTCTAACAACATATTGTTCTTCTTTAACTATACTAGCTTCTTCTATTTGTCTTTCTGATTCAAAACCAGCATCTTCAAAATTAAGTGTCAATTCGTCTATTGTAGTTTGAATATCAACATCCTTTATGATAGAATCTGATTCATTCCATTTTACTAATGTTCCTTTCCACCAATTAGATTGCCTCATAAAATCTTTAGATTCCTGTGCTGAATTTATTCTATACATTCTACCTTCCAATGGAAAATATAAGAAATCCTTTTCTGCCGGTTGTTCATAAGTTCCAAATGCGGTCCAAAAAGATTCTTTAGATATTTGAAATTCTAATTCATCAGCAAAGTCAATGTCGAATTCTGTAAATTGAAAATCACCAGAACCAAAATCATTTCCTGGAACAACAACTTTTATTTGTTTACATTCTCTAACTTCTAATAAAGACCATTCTTTAAATACAACATCTCTTGATTGTTCAACGGGGTCACATTTAAAATAAACAACTGGCCATCCAAATCTATTGAATACGCTTTGAGACATCTTTTGCCATATACCTACACTTGCAAGTGCATTTGAATATTCATATTGATTGTTATTTCCACAATCAACAATAAAAGAATCTTCACTATATTTTATGACTGAACAAAGACATTCACCTAATAATTTACCACCAGACCATTCTAAATCTATTCCTGTAAAATTCCAAGAGGTATCTGATTTTACTCTGAATCCAAACCAAGTAAGTTCTCCAGGTGTTAGATTCCAATCTGGCCAAGATATCCATTCAGACCAAATATTACCATCATTTGAATAACGATATTCTATTGCAATATTCTTTGCACTATTACCTAGAGCAACTATACTTGTCAGTCTTTCTAATGTTTGTATAGGTGTATCAAGTTCTAATAATACGAACTCATCACACTTAACGGATTTACTTGTTTCTATTTTAAATGATGGCATCTAAGAAGTATTCTTTTCTTATTTAATATAAACAAAAAAGACCACCATTTCTAGTAGTCTTTTGATATAATTACTTTGGTTTGTTTATAATCCAACTCGATGAACTGATATTATTACATGATAATTTCATTTTAGTTGCAAAGTCTTGAACTGCTTGTTTTACTGGAATATAGTCAAAATCGTGACCACATATAATACCACCATCTTTAACTTTATCATACCAAGCATCAAGGTCATTTGAAACAGCTTCATAAGTGTGTTCTGCATCAATGAATATAAAATCTATTGATTGAGATTCAAATTCTTTCGCTGCATCAAGTGATTTTTTCCTTATTGGAGTTATGATATTAGTTAATCCACAAGATTCTACATTAGACATAAACACCCCAAAGAAATCTGAATTGAATCTATGTGTTACTGCGTTTGCACTATCATCTGTTACACTTGTTGTGTTTTTTACAGAACCCTTGAATGAATCAACAGCGTAAAATGTAATATTAGCATTCGATTCTTTAATTGTAGAACCCATATAACAAGCTGATTGTCCCATCCAAGTTCCAACTTCAACAAACACTACATCATTTAAGTCTTTGTGTCTATTAACCATATCTGCATAAAGGTCTGGAAAATTAAACCATCCTTCTACTTCTCGCCATGTTTTTGTGTTGTTTTTCATATTTATATTGTTTTTTTAATTAAGTGTTCATATTTGTGTTGGTTATCCACTATCCATTGTGGATATTCTGGAAATGTAATTTCTTCGTACTTTCTAATTTCATTATTATTCGATTTGTCTAATAGGTCTTGTGTTCCGTTTAAAGAATTATTTATGTGTTCTAAGTTTGTATATTCTTCGGTTGAAAATTCACTGTGCGAAAAAGACTTTAACTTTTTTTGTATCATTTCTGCACCTCCGCAATATGAAAAATGCCAACCAATATTTTTAATAGTAGGAAAATTGAAATTCATCCTAATTTGTTGAGGGGTAAGATGTTTTATGTGTTCATATTTAGAAATTGTTGAATAATACCAATCTGCACTATTACTTATTCTATTTAGAAATAGTCCTTTATAAAACATACCTAATTTATATGGGGTTTTTGGTAGTTTTCTAAACAATTCAAATACTTCGGGTTTAGGTATTTCATCTATATCAGAAACTAATATGATATCATCGTCTTTAATATTTAATTTTTCAAATCCTTCTTTTATAGCATTTCTTTGAAAATATTCTAAAGACCAATAACCATCATTCGGGGTATATGTTTTCTTTTTTGTAAAATCCTTACCTTTACCTACGTTAGACATATCACATTTAATGTAAATTATTTTATCTTTGAAATCTTTAAATCTAGTCTCTAATTTACTTTCTAATTCAAATGATTTTTCTAAATTAGAAAATGTTCTATTACCTTCAACTATAACAAAATAATCAACTACATCTTTAAGTACATTTAGTCTTATTTCTAACATATCATCTTCTTGAAAATATATAAAACCATCTATAATTCTATTTTTCATATTTTTAATTAAGTTGTTTTAATTTGTCTATTATATTTGTTAAATAATTTGTTTTTAAATTCAAGATATCTTCCCCAACACGTGCCTTTAATATTAACTGTTGCCGAATGATGCATAATATAAGAACTTTCTTTTATGCTTATTGGTGCTAATTTACTTTCTGCACTATTCGTTGCAATAGACCAACAACCCAATCCTGTTTTTTCTTGTGCATTTATACAATAATCTTCTACATATAAATGAAATTCATCAAAAATCTTATCATCGAATTTTAATTTTTGTCTAACATCTATTAATATGAAACAACAATCAATAGTTTCATATTTATACAATTTAGATGTACTACACCATTTTACATTATATGAATTGTCATCATAAATTCTACCTACTATACCTAACGAAGAAAAACCTAAACCTCGTTTTTCTAGTATCTTGATAGTTTTTTCGATATTAAGTAACAAATCCGATGAAAATGAAACATCTTGATGTGTAAGAATCAAGTAATCTGTTTCACATCTATCAATTATGTCATTATAATTTTGTGCTGGAAATTTCTTATCAGATGTTGTTAAAATATTAAAATTTCCTTTTAAATTTTCTAAACTCGGACCTAGATGTGAATCAAAAACTTTTTCATCATGTCGTATAAATCCTATTGTATATCTATTATTTTCTAACATATTCTTTTACCATTATTTATAAGATTTTATTTTTCTAGCAGACGGTCCAGAGGCAAGTATTATTAATGGCTTATTTATATCGTATCCTTCTATCATACTAATATTACATTATTATAGTCTTTTATATTTTTTAATAAAATACTAAAAGAACTTGTAAATTTTTCTCCTTCGGCACAAATAAATGTGTCTACTTTAAGGTTTTTGCCAATCAAAAAATCAATCAAAGCAAACATTTCTCTGCCGTCTAATACATCATCATTGTATAATGACTTGTAGGTTTCCATAACTAAATCTTTATCAAAATAAACAATTTCATATTTTTCTTTTAATTCAGATACAAATGGATGATGTATGTCTTCCATTAGAAGAATTAATTTTTTATTGACATTGCAATTTTTATTTATTTCATTTCTATAAGATTCTAAAAGACTATTGTAACATTTTCTTTTTCTCAATTCTACTATATGGTCTTCAGCATCTTTATCTATCCTTAGATGAACAAGATTAACTTCTTCATCTAACAATTCCATTTTTTCAATTATTTTTTTAGAAAGATTTTCCCATTTTTGATTAAAAATAAGTTTTTTTGTTATTTTCTTAAAACTTTCTTTATCTTGATGATAACACATAAATACATAATCTTGAGGTATTGCATTGAACTCTCCTCCTACAAAATCAGTAATGTCATATATATTCCAAACATATTCAGACCGCATTTTATTTATGTCAACTATTTCAGAAAATTTCAATAAATCACCTTTTATCCAATCTTTACTGAAAAAATCTACATAAAGATTATCTCGTTTTACATTAACTAAGTGAATCGAATTTATAAACGAGAATATTTGATTACAAAGTCCTGTTGAATTTAATGGACACTTTTCTTCAAGTGAAAATGGATATTTTAATTGTCTACCATGTATTAAGACTGATATATTATTCATAGGAATTGTAATTACTTAATATATAAAACAAAAAAAAGAGGATAATATTTTACTACTATCCTCTTTTTACTATTTTATATATTACTATATTGAATTTCTAAGTCTTGCTAAAACATCTTTTTGTTTAGAAACATTTCCACCACTTGACATAACAGCATTTGCTAACCATTTTGCAGCACCTTTTTTATCTTTAACTCCTTTGTCGTATTTGATAATTGCATCTACTAAATACTTATCACCATCTGTAACTATTTCAGCACCGAATTCTACATCATCAGCATCCAATTTTTGTGTACCCCAACTTGACTGTTCATCGGCAAAGTTTTCTATAAAGGTTAACAATTGTTGATTTGAATAATCCAAAGCACCTTCGTTCAAGAATTCTTTATTTCCATTTAGTACAGCATTAGTAATACTCAATCTATCTTTTAAACTTCCTTTCTTTGCAAATGAAAAAAGTTTCTTTGCAAATTTTTCATCACCTCCGATAAAATCTATAACTGCAGCAACTCTTAATCCTGTATATTGTGCAATATCTTTTGATAAAGAATCTGTATCAGTTGATTCATTTATACTTTCTTCAAGTAGTTCTTCTTTATCGGCCAAGAAATCATTCAATGAAATTCTAATTGCGTTCAAATCATCTTCAGCTTCATCAACTAAACTTTTGTGTTCTGGTAATTTAACATTTCTTGTTTTTGCAAGTACTTCTTCATGACAAGTATCAACTAATCCCCAAATTTCTGAAATTGTAATAATATCTTTCTTATCTTTCTTAGAAAAATTCTTAGAATTCATTATTTGTTTGATAGTTTCTTTGTCGTAATTTTCGTTTAATCCTGAATTAACCTTATCAATACCTGCATTGATAAAATCACCTAATTGCCAAATAAATTCTTGTAATCCATCAGCAACTAATTGAAATTTAATTTCTCCTTCTGGTGTTTTAATCTTTGAACTTAATTTTTTTATATCTTTACTGAAAGCATCCGCTTTATCAGCTATCGAATCTATAATTATAAAATCATTTTGTTCGTCAGGAGATAATCCAGTTGATTTTTTTATGTCTTTTAAATCAGAAGAACTTAATTTTTCATTAAGAGATTTTTCAAGTCCGTTTGAACTTCTACCTTCGTTTATAAATTTTCTTAGTTTGCTCATTTGTAATATATATTTTTATTTTATTCCTTTCTTAATATTATCAAGTTTCTTTTTTGCTTCTTCAATATCCTTTTTAATAAACTTAATAGCTTTTGGATTAGTTTCAGCTTCTAATTCTTTGTGTAAGTCAATAAGATACATTGCCATATTATTCATATCTTTTTGTTTACCTTCGTTCATTTCTTGATGTTTGATATACATTTCTTTAAATTCTTTTCTTTTCTTATCACTTAAAGAAGTAAATTGAAACCAACTCATCCCATAATAACTTGCAACTGCTTTTAGGTCTACTGATTTTTTCTTTTCGTTAAGAAATTCGTTTAAATGTTTCATATTTTTATCTTAATTTTTGTAACGTCTTTGATGGCGTTTTTACCGAATGCATCATTATCATCTAAGAAATCATTTACAAGTTCTTGGATTTCATCATAGTAATCATCATTGTCTGCAATTCCCATATCATGAAAGATGTCAACTAATGGAGATTCAAATTCTTCATTATCATCATACGTTTCCATTTTCATTCTATCCTTTTGAGATATTTTATTCAGGATAGGTAACATTTGTTTCAAGACGGATTCTGCATCCTTTTCTTCTTTACCTTCGTTCAAAAATTCATTTAATGATTTCATAATTTAAAAATATTTTTGATCCATTTCAACAATGTTTTCCATATAATCGTCTACTGCTTTAACCATAAGTTGTTGTTGAGATAAGAATAAATGTGCATCTTGTGCCATATTAGGATTATCTTTTACGTGCTTAGGAATTGTTTTTTCATATTCTTCTGCCAATTTTAGAAATTCGACAAGTGTCATTTTAGCAAAAAGTTTTGCCCAAGTTTTTCTGCTTCCAGATTCATTAATTTCTTCACTACTAAATTCGTTTAATGCTTTCATATCTATTATTTATTTTAATCTTTTTGACCAAGTACATAAATTTTATATGCACTAATAAAATCAGTAATTACTTTCTTACCTTTTTTAAGTAAATCCTTTTCCCCATCTATATTACCACCATAGAATGCGTGTGCTTGTAATACTGCACCTCTATTTCTCCAATCAGTTTCTCCATTTGGTAAATAAGGTCTTGCATCTTCATCATATCCTAAGTCTAAGCATCCCCATCCATAAAGATAAACAATAAATTCGTTTCTTGGATTTGCACTATTATAAAGGTCTTTAATGAATTTTGGTTTGCTAATATATTTTAAAACATCATCTGCATTTTTAAAATCCTTTGTGTAGGCATTACTATGTTTAGAATAAACTCGGAATCCATTATTAATTCTTGATTCGTCTTTGTTCTTTTCGTAATATTCTTTAGCATACGATAAATATTCAACAATTTCATCTGCTTTTTTAGAACTAACTTTCAATTTATTTGATATTAGTTTTGTTGCATTTGATTTTTGTTTCTTTTTATCAGCTTCCGATGCAAGTTTAGCCACATCTATTGGTTTGATAAGTAAAGATACCCATTCATCAACCTCTTCAATTTCAACTTTAACATTTGGAAATTTCTTTTTGATTAAAATTGATAATCTTTCTGCTTCTTTTACATCTTCTTTGCCTACCGTTTCACTTCCAACATCACCATTCTCTCTTGTTTGTAACAAAATTTCCGAATCATCGTTATCATCATAAATTTCCATATATGTTTTAATGGACTTTACAAATTTGATTAAGTCTGTATGTTCTTTTGATTCAAACGACAAGTATTCGTTTAAAAATTCTTTATAACCTTTCATATCTATTGTTTATTTTATAATCCTTAGTTTATCCAAAATCAGATTTGATTGTTTTTAAATCTATAGCATAATCTTTGATATATGTTGTTGCCCAATCAAATAACTCTTCATAATCTAAATCATCTTTAAAATTTTTAAAGTTTGTATTATCAAACCAGGCACTGGTCATTTTCAATAAATACTTTCGATTTTTTTTTCTTAAATGTTTTTTTATTTTATCATATTCTGAATCTGATAAAGATGTTCCGTTTGAACCTTCTCTATATACATCTTCATTAAGAAATTCATTTAATGCTTTCATATTATACTTTAATTATTTTTTGATTTCTACCTACTCTAAATTCAGCACCTCTATATAAGGTAATAACAACAAAAGATAAATCTTCTCCTTTCTTTTCCATTACACCTACAACAGTTAAACCATCAGATTCTCTTTGCAGAACAAAACGGTCATCGCCAATATCCATAGTATCATCAACTAAATCTTTTATCATATCTACGGTTGCTTTGCTTATTACAGAATTTACTTCTTTAAAAGTAACTGGTTCATATGCAGAATTACCTTGTTTATCTTTTCGATTTAATCTTTCGATTGCATGAGTAGTTGATTCAATATCAATATCAAACTTAATCTTTCTGGATATATGTCCTTCACTCTTTTCGTTTAATATTTCTTTGTAACTCTTCATATTGATATCATTTAATCTATTTAATACTATCTATTACAATAGTAATACAGTTGTACTATATATTACCCCTGGAGAATTATACAATTATTAAATGCACAAGTAGCACCCTTTATTTTATTTTTAGTCATTTATTTTTGATTAAATAATTAACAAAGTCAAATGAAAACAAAATGAAAAATTTAAAACACTTTAAAGAATTATTAGAGTCACAAAAGGCACTTGATTATTCAAAACTTAGTAAGTTAACAGTTACTAATTCGGATGGTTCTAAAACTGTTCATAGTGCATCGGATGGTTCTAAAACTGTTGCAGAAAGTAAACCGGATGATTCTAAGGACACTAAAGAAACTAAGAAAATAGACCAATATAAATCTGACGAACAAAAAGAAAGTGAATCAGAAGGTTCTGAAACTGCATCTGAAGAAGGTAAAAGTGAAGAATAATTTACTTTGCTTTGAAACTATGTTTTTTTCCTATTAGTTGTTTAGCAATTTCTTTATCACTATCACTAATTTTTAGATTTTGTTTGTTACTACTAAACATTACGTACATATAACATTCAGTATCTTTTGTGATGATTTGATGGATTGCGTTTCTTGGGATAATATACACATCTCCTTTTTTCAATTTTGTATTTGTACATTTGTCATAACATTGACCATCTAAAATTGTAATGATTTCCCATTCTTTACTATGAAAATGTTGTGCTGAAAAACTATTTTCTTGATGATGTACTAATAAACTTTTGTAATCTTTACCTTTATGTAAACCCATTGTATGGATTCCTTTTCCGATTGGGTCCTCTAATTCAATCCATTTGTTTTTTAAGGTCTGAATGTCTTTACTATTGACATCAGGAAAGTCCATTGTAGTATTTGAAACAATATCTTTTACCCTTGTAAGTGATTCTACAGCTTCTGTATATGTTTCACTTTTTTTGTTGGTAAAAATTATGTCAAATATATTAAGGTCCTTCATTTCGTTTCCGTCTTTGTTTATTTAATCGTTTGTATTTTATTAAATCTTAATTTAAAGAAGAATGTATGCATAATAGACCAATGTACCGTTTTAATCTACCAAGTATGCTACTTTATTTGCTCAACATTCCTTTTATCTCGCTAAGAATTTTTAATATTTCTGCTTTATGTTTTAAATCCTCTTCTTTATCATCAGTCATAGAACTAGCTTTAGTTTCCCACATTGTCGTTAATTTAATAACATCTTGAGAAAGTTTATCTTTTGCTTTTTCTGTCTCCATCAATCTTTTAGCCAACCACCATATAACAACAGCCATAATAACGACCATTCCCATCTGCTCAACTAACCACTTTGTTATCTCGTCCATTTCCAGTATAAACTTTTTTCTTAATTTATTTAATCAAATCATATTTACTTATCAACAAAAAAGTCTAGAAAGAAACTTCCTAGACTTTATGAATAAATTATAAAGGTAAAATTAGTAAAAAGTACCTATCAACATAGATGAAAGTAATTTCCATCCACCGAAAGATAATACAAAACCTATTACTAATGATAACATTTTATCTTTCTTAGGCATTGCGGCATCGGAACTACTTTTTACTCCTTTTATAACAACATATCCACACCAAATGCTTACTATTGCAAAAATAAAATCAAGTACTACCATTTCCAAATTCTTTATATAGCCTAACTACCTTTTCTTTTTTTTCTTTTATCAGATCATCATCGAGACCAGGTACAATACCTAATTCAACAATCATTTCATAAACAGCAACTAAGTCTGCAATTTCATAACTAATCTTTTGAGCGTTATTCAAATCACTTTCAAATTTACTATCGAATCCAAATCTGTGGGCTTTACTTATAGCTTGAATAACTTCTGCACATTCCTCTCCTAATGTACTAAGCAAGTACGATTCTGGAGGGTAATCCTTGTTTATTTCCATAACAATATTTTATTTTTAATCATTTAATTAAATCTTCTAGGTTAATATCGTACTCCTTAAACACTTCTTGTATTTTACTTTGAAATTGTGTTGCTGTAAACTCATATCCCCATTTATTTTTAGATATCTTTTGAATTTCTAACAAAGCTAATGCCATATCTAAGGATTTAACACATCTTAAATGCGACATTACATCTTCTAAATCTTCTAAATCGAATTCTAACTTTGCTTTCATCTTTTATTTATAGGTAGTAAACAAATCTAATTTGAATTTTTCTAAGGTAGATAATTTATCTTCTGCATCAACTAACTTTTGTAGGGCTTGTTCAGCATTGGCATAAAAATCATCCGTAGAGTGGTCACCGATTCCGGCAGGATGTTCAGTTAAAAGTGTAATAGTTGTGATTGCTTCTTCCTTTTCGGATAGAGCTTTAGTTTTTAATAATCTGTACAATTGTTCTTTCATAGTGTATTCTTTTATATTAAAGCTTAATAATAGGTATTTTATTTTGTATTAGACTTTAAATAGTTGTAGTACTTTTTAAGTGATTTACCTAGTTCTTTACTAGATTCACTTTTCTTAATCAATTTGATAATGAAATCGCTATCTAAAACGATATTCTTTTCTTTACTCATTTGTCCTTTATTTAATAGTATGTATAACCTAATGCTTTTCTAATTCTCTTTGATAATGCACCTCTATCTTTTGGCATTTTACCGTTTAATCTATCTACAATCCAGGCACCTGAGGTGCATAAGTGGTCTGAAAAGTTTTCTACGTTATTTGTAAAGTTGTATGGGGACTTTCCCGGATTCTTTTCGATGTATTTGTTAGTGTCTTCAACAATTTCCATCCATAGGGCATCAAAGGTTTCTTGATGAGCTTTCATTTTTTCAATGTATGTTTCTTTTTCCATAATATATATTTTTATAACTTAATGGTTTTAGAATTAGAACTTCTGGATTACTTTTTTCTAAGAGAATCCACTAAGGTAAGTGCTAATCCTATTGAAATGATTATTCCGATTATGTTAAATGTTTGGTCCTCCATATAGTTATGTAGTGCTCTTACATCTTGTATCTTTAAAAATCACTGTATAGTTTATCAAAAAATGTTTCTGCAGCTTCGGCATCTTCCCATTCTCCTATTCTTTCTTTATTACTTGTTAAAGTAAAATGAATCCTGTTATTAATTCTTTCAATATCTACAATATTATCAAGGTTCAGCATCACGGTATTGAATTCATCTTTTCCTGTATTGTTATGAAAAATATTTTTCTTTACCTTTATTTTAACTAAATATGCCATAGTTCTTATTTTTTAAGTACCCATTTGAGAACTTCGATTTCTAATTTAATATCTTCTATTGCACTTCTACAATGGGGTTGATGTTCATTAAAATGTTTAAGATTTCCTTGTAGATATTTTAATTGTTTCGTAACTTTTTTCTTTTTTCTCATCTCTTCATTTTATACCGTTAAATGCGTTATCTCCTAATCCAGGATTGTAATCTAAGTTTGACATCGTATCTGGATAAACCTTAGAAACTTCAGCATTGTTCATGTGTTTCATTAAATTATTCATGCATTCTACTATACTAGTTCCAACGCCATAAGGTACAGGAAGAACATTTTCATTTAACCATTGTTCTAATTCATAGGAAATATCTTCATTGTTTATATCTTGTACTATATCGTGGTCTTCTGCACAATTAAATGCTACGTACTTGCCACCGTATCTTAAATTTACAAGGGTCAGAGGATATATATCTTCCCATTCTGTGTATATTCTTTTCATAATTTTTAATTTGGATTGTATAATGGATAATAGCATCCTACTTCATTAGTAACACTATCCTCTTTGAATTCAACAGGAATAGGTTCTTCATTTGTAATCTTTTCTTTTTCACAGGCACTTAAAAATAAAAGTACAATTAGTAGTAGTGCTGTTATTGCTGATATTGTTTTTAATGTATTCATTTCTTTTTTTTAGTTAGTAGTTGAACAGTTATCCAACTAGCGATTATTATTATTAAAATTTTCATCATCTATGCAATTTTTATTTTGTTCTTTATATTTATTAGAACATCTACATACAGTGCATAATCGTTCTCCAGCTAATACTAATCCAAGTTTAGGTATATGTAAAGTTTCTTTTTTACACTTGCGACAAAACTGCCAACCCTCTTGATGTATTTTACCTTTTTTCATCTTTGTTTTGGTTATCTATATAAGGTTTAAGTACTTCATATACGAATTGTTCTGCAATATGCATTCCCCATTCAAGTATAGGTCGTGCCATACTATCACAACCAAAGAATGTTTTGACACCCTGTACTTTAATATCTACACCAAGTCTCCCTGCTTTTGCATATTCATCAGGTTTAAGTCTATACATTTCAGTTGATAGTAATTCAATATCAGTTCCTCCGAATGTTTTCTTTAGTACTTCAATTGCCATTAGTATAATCGGAGATATTTCTGAAAGGTCTTCTTTACTCATTTTTGTTT
>Ga0208814_1000342_pt1 | contig 31269 bp, 42 predicted proteins | sample MalvirAntarct_55_FD_184253 | JGI IMG/M metagenome (GOLD analysis project Ga0208814, IMG submission 184253) | Marine viral communities from the Global Malaspina Expedition - Malaspina viral metaG Antarct_55 (SPAdes) (version 2) | ecosystem: Environmental > Aquatic > Marine > Oceanic | place...
CAAACTACAGCACAACTCCAAGTGTCGCAATCTAACGGAGTGTCAAGGTTCCGAAGCCGTCTAGACACATTTGACGGGTCTTTTGAGTTTATCGGAAACGGTGGAGGCGTTGACAAAGATCGTATGGCGATAGAAGCTAACGGTGATGTTAAGTTCTACGAAGACACAGGCACAACAGCAGACTTCCTCTGGGATGCTTCAGCTTCTAGCTTGACCGTTGCTGGTGATGTGACTATCGGAGATGATTTGAACCTCACTGGTCCTAGTCCAACAATAACCCTAACTGACAACGACACTGTTAGTGAGTACACCGTCCTGCGAAATGTAAGCGGGGACACTTACTTAGAGACCCGCAACGGGGCTGTTGATGGGCAACTAATCATTCGGGGTTTGGGCGGTTCAGTAGCTAATGAGTTCGCTCGATTTAATGCTTCAGGCAACTTTGGTATTGGCAACAGCTCCCCATCAGAGAAACTCTCAGTAACGGGCAACATTGCAGCTACAGGTAACGTTACTATCGAAGACCCCAGTGAGTCTTCTGCTTCCCCCTATGTTAAGGTGATTGGTAAGCGTAGTGGCGTGAACAATTCACAGGCATTTGGTGGTAAACTTCTTCTAGACGGCAACAGAACAGACGCAGCAGTTGCAACTAACAAGAACTTAGGGACTGTTTACTTCGGTGGAAACCACACATCAGGATCAGCCGCTAATATCCTGTATCCCGCATCTATCTCTGGTGTTGCTGAGGGAACATTCTCAAACGCAACGACAATGCCCACAGGTCTCGTCTTCTACACAGGAAGCACAGGTATTGCTGAAGACACACCAAACACAACCGCTGGATCGGAGGCCATGCGCATCTCCAACAGCGGTAACGTCGGTATCGGCTACTCCACCCCGACAGAAAAGTTGCATGTTGTTGGTAACGCCATAGTCTCTGGTGACGTGACTATCGGAGATGACTTGTTCCTCACTGGTCCGAACCCCAGAGCGCGATTTACCGACAATGACGGCACTAACCAGTATTCAGACGTGTTGCAAAGTGGAGGTCTGGCTTACTACGTTGCTCGTAATAATGTGACTAATGGCCAACACGTATGGCAACAGTTTGACGGTACGTCCACAACGGAGGCAATGAGAGTTGACGAGAATGGGCGTCTTGGGATTGGTGAAAATAACCCAGATATGAAACTGCATATCAAAGACGCATCTAATGCATATGTGAAACTTGAAGACAGCGGTGGTGTTCTTGGTGGCGCAGCATCGGCTGCTGTTCGTATGTATACTGGTGCCAGTGAGCAGGGTCAGATGGGTTTTCTTGGTACTAACGCTGGGATTATGCGTTTAAATAACCTGCAAGGGCCCGTGTACATAGATGCCGACAGCAACAACGCACACACTAGCTCGATCATACGTTTTGCGGTAGACAACTCGGAAGCCATGCGGATTAACTCATCGGGCAATGTCGGGATTGGCACGAGTTCGCCTAATGCAAGTCTTCACGTAGACTCAGGTGCGACTAACCTTGTGGCTCTTTTCGTAAGTGGCGATGCTGGAGCTACGATCACCCTCATTGACAATAGTACAACAGGTGGTAACACCGCCGAACACGGCTTTAACACTGTCGGCGATCAGCTTGAAATACGTGCTGTGGACAACCTCTCGTTTGAAACGGGTGGAGCTGGTGCGGAACGTATGCGGATTGACGCATCGGGCAATGTGCTTGTGGGTAAGACTGCCCTCAGTGATACTACAGAAGGTATTTCTTTAGAGCAAAACGGGCGATTTAAGGCTATTCGTGCAAGTAATTCTGGTTATTTCGGGCGCTTGAATACGGACGGGGCTATTATAAACTTCGGCAAAGACGGCTCCATTGTGGGGAGTATTGGGACTACAAGCAACAATGTATTCTTAAATGCTTTGGGTGGCAATTTTGGCATCCTGCAAGTTAATGGAAACAATCGTTACGTTTGGTCTGAGACGGCATTCTACCCAGAAAACGACAATCTAAGGGACTTAGGTACGCCAAGTAAACGCTTCGAAGACCTATACCTCTCAAGCGGCGTCTACCTCGGTGGCACAGTAGCAGCTAATAAGCTCGATGATTACGAGGAAGGCACTTGGTCTCCTGTTCTGTCAGACGCAAAAACAGCAGGCAACTTAGCAGTACCAGCCTCCGTGCGTGGTATCTACACTAAGGTTGGCAATATGGTAACTGTGACCTTTTCAGCGAATAACATAAGCACTACAGGGATGACAGGAGCTAACGACTTCCATATCCAAGGTCTTCCTTTCGCGGCTCCCAACTACACTGTCCCTTCTATGTATTGGCCTGGCGGTGTTAGGCTTACCGGGGTGACATTTGCTGGGACTGTCGCCGCCCAGTTGACCGACAACCAATCTTATATCAAGCTGCGAGACACTGTATCTGGAGCTACTGGGGGTAGCTTGACGGTAGCTGCTCTAACAAGTGGAACAACAGACATGGCTTTCACGATGACCTACCAAACCAACGCATAATAACCACCCTTGTTGGATCACAGGGTAGTCAGGTGGCAACAACGCCACGATAAACATAGGAGGCCAACATGGCACTTACAGAAGAAACCATCCAAGATAAGATCGAAATCGTAGGTGAGTTCAAGCAAATCCAAGTGCGGACAGCTACGATTATTAAGCGTGATGGCGTAGAGATCAGCCGTAGCTTCCACCGCCACGCCATTGCGCCTACTGATGATGTGACTGGTGAGCCAAAAGAGGTTCAAGCCTTGGTGGCGGTTGTGCATACCCCAGCGGTCATCGCAGCGTATGAGGCTCATGCGGCTGCACAATCAGAGGGCATGGTATAATGGCTATTGAATACACATGGACTATTCCCACCTGCGAACACGACATCGCAACTGGCGGCATTAACGTAATTCACTGGCGCTGCACTGGCGTAGACGGTGACTACTCAGCGTCATCTTATGGCACTGTAGGGTTAACCCCTGACCCATCTCAACCTGACTTCACACCATACGCTGATGTAACAGAAGCTATGGCGCAGGTTTGGGTCTGGGAGAATGTATCACAAGATGATACAGAAGCGGCTATTGCTGCAAAGATAGACAAACTACAAAACCCAACTGAAGCCTCTGGAAATCCTTGGGCATAACTTAAAAGGAGATCAACATGACTGCTGAAGATAAAAAGGCGATCATTACGATTGACGACATCGAATACACCGAAGACCAACTCTCAGACGAGGCGAAGGTCTGCATCAACCACATCGGCTCACTAGATCAGAAGATTGGTTCCGCCCAGTTTAACCTGACGCAACTCCAAGGTGGTCGTGAGTTCTTCATGGCTCGCTTGAAGGCCGAGCTGGCCGCAGAACCAGAGGCTGAATAAACACTTTTCGCTGGGCGGCGTGGGTTCAAAACCGTTCCGCCCCGTGCTACATTTACAAGATACAATTTGCTTAGGATCACAGACATGCCAGACGACGCGAGACTAGCACGAATTGAAACCAAACTCGACGAAATGGGCAAGGCTATTGTCTCACTTGCGCGTGTCGAGGAACGCATGGTCACGTTGTTTAATCGTCTGGACGCCATCGACAAAGACCGTGTGGCGCAGGGAGACCGCCTTCTCGCCGTCGAGGAAAAGACTGGCAACAACGGCGCAAGCCTGCGGTTCGCGGAGCGTGTCTTCTGGATCGTGCTTGCGGCGGTTGTCACGTTTGCGTTTAAGGGGGGGGTTTAAGGTGCGAGCATATTCAAAAAGAAGTTTGACCAGCCTAAGTGGCATTCATTCAGACCTGCGCCGCGTCATTGACCGCGCACTTCAGGATAGCCCGCTGGATTTCGCAGTGATCGAGGGTCTGCGCACTACGAAACGACAGGAGCAACTGGTCGCGTCCGGCGCATCCCAAACGATGAACAGCCGCCATTTGACTGGACACGCTGTTGACCTACTGCCGCTTGATCCGATTACGGGCAAGGGTGAGTTCGCTTGGCCGCTGTATGACCAGCTTGGCCCAGCCGTTAAGGTCGCAGCGAAAAAAGAGGGCGTCCCGATAATTTGGGGCGGCGACTGGACATCGTTTAAAGACGGGCCTCACTTCGAATTAGACCGTCGCGTCTACAGCGAGGATAAGTGGACGACAACAGAGGCACCTACACAGGGCCGCACAAGCGTAGCACAAAGTCGCACAGTGCAATCTAGTGTTGTGCAGGGTGCCACAGCCGTTGGCGGCGCTGTAGCGGCGTTAAGTTCTCTCGACGGGCCTGCGCAAATTGTCGTGCTAGGCGGCGCTGTCATCATTGCTGCCTTATCACTGTTTATTCTTAAAGAAAGACTGCGGGCGTGGGCTTCGGGATGGCGTTGATTTTTGCAAAGATAAAGCTGTATCTGTACGCCGCTGGAGCAGTGTTAATCGCTGTCGCAGGGGCGTATTTTCGTGGAAAGTCCGAAGAGGCCGCAGCCGAAAATGAAAGGGAACTAAATGAGTACGTCGAAACCCGTAAGCGCATGGACGCCGTGGACAGTGGCAGCGACCCTGATGATGCCCGCGCTTGGTTGCGCGCCCGTCAGCAGTCAGAACGCGATCTGTGACGGAACTGTATCGCTGCGTGATACACACGCGGACGCTCTACTTGAAGACGGCACAGGGCGTGCGATGACAACGGGAGCGGCACTTATCGCCGCTATAGACGCCGCTTGCGGGGACACTTAGCGTAGTTGCAAATTGTTCGGCTTTATTTAAGAATTAGACAGCCCGAACAATTCTTCTGGTTAAAGCTAACTCTGGCGTAAACCGAACTTTTGTGTATAATCTTCACATCAGGAGATTTGTGATGCCGTTTACTAAACTTCAATTCCGTCCCGGTATCAACCGTGAAACCACGTCCTACTCGAATGAGGGCGGTTGGTTTGACATGGACAAGGTTAGGTTTCGCTTCGGATATCCTGAAAAGATAGGCGGCTGGGTCAAGCAGTCTGTTAAGAGCTTTCTGGGCACTTGCCGAGCCTTGCACCCTTGGGTCGCACTGGACGGCTCTAACTATTTAGGCGTCGGCACTCACCTGAAGTATTATATAAACGAGGGTGGTGGGTATTATGACATTACCCCTATACGAGCTACAACTGCCGCTGGAGACGTAACGTTTTCTGCGAGTGCAAACACGATCTCAGCGAATGTAGGCTTTACAGATTCCGTCATATCCTTAACTTCGTCTTCTGGCTTTCCGTCATCTGGTAGAATCCAAATTGACAGCGAAATCATGACATATGCCAGCTTGAGCGGTAATAACTTAACCGGATGTACGCGCGGCCTTAACGATACGATTGCCGCGACACACACTTCTGGCGCTGCTGTAGGTTGTGCAACTCTGGTTGTGACAGACAGCAATCACGGCGCTTTGGAAAACGACTTTGTAACTTTTTCCGCTGCTGTTTCTTTAGGTGGAACGGTCACGGCAGACATACTGAATCAAGAGTATCAAGTCACTCAGATAATAAGTGACAGCAGCTATGAGGTAGACGTTCGCACTGTCAGTACAATTAGCAGTATCACCACAACGAATGGACTAAACCCAACGTATGTGTTCGCAACGTCCGCAGACTCAGGGAATGGTGGCGGCTCTATCGTCGGCACATACCAAATTAACACTGGTCTTGATACAACCATTACAGGAACTGGCTGGGGGGCTGGTTCGTGGAGCAGGGGCACTTGGGGTTCAAGTTCGTCTTTGCTAACGTCGGGTCAAACTCTTCGTATATGGTCGCACGATAACTTTGGTGAGGACTTGTTGATTAACGTCCGTGACGGCGACATATTCTACTGGGACAAGACAAACGGATTAGGAAGCAGAGCCGTTGAGTTGGCTTCTTTTGCGGGAGCCAATAAAGTCCCAACTGTTGCAAAGCAAATTATGGTTTCTGACCGTGATCGCCATGTTATTGCTTTTGGTTGCGACCCTGAAACTGACCCCGGCGTTCAAGACCCTTTGCTAATTAGATTTTCAGACCAAGAAAACATTTTGCAATGGCAGTCGCTGATTGACAACACCGCTGGTGATTTGCGGATCGGTTCAGGCTCTGAGATCATAACTGCACTGGAAACTAGACAGCAAATTCTTGTGTTTACTGACACCTCTCTGCACGCGATGCAGTACCTTGGGCCTCCGTTTACATTTGGCATCAACTCGATCTCCGAAAACATCACTATTGTAAGCCCATTGGCGGCTATCGCAGTGGAGGACAATGTTTTCTGGATGGGCAATCAGGAGTTTTATGTTTACGGCGGTGCCGTTCAGCGCGTTCCATGCTCAGTACGTGATTATGTCTTCTCTAACATCAATAACAGCCAGCTTGAGAAGGTCACTTCTGGACTGAACACTGCATTTTCTGAGGTGACTTGGTTCTATCCGTCAGCTTCGAGTAGCGAAAATGACAGCTACGTTACCTACAATTATGAACAGAAAATATGGTCTTACGGCTTAATGTCACGCACATGCTGGTTGAACAGAGGTGTGAACTTTAATCCGATAGCTGCTTCCCCAGACCATCACCTTTACTTGCAGGAGGTAGGCTTTGACGATGGTAGCGCAAGTCCAGCCACAGCAATATCGGCCTACATTGAAAGCAGTCAGATGGACTTGGGTGAGGGCGATCAATTCGCGTTTATGCGCAGAATGATACCTGATTTGACATTTAGGGACTCTACTGCACAAAACCCTCAAGCGACAATGACGCTAAAAGTCAGGAACTTTCCCGGTGGAAACTACTTGGATTCAGACTCTAGGGCGGTTGTAAGGACTGCAAGCATACCTGTTGAGCAGTTTACAGAGCAAGTATTTGTTCGGCTTCGAGGTAGGTCGTTTGCGTTCAGAATCGAAAGTGCAGACGCTGGTGTTGCATGGAGGCTAGGTTCGCCGCGTGTGGACATTCGGCCTGACGGGAGGCGTTAATGTCGCGCAACCTTACACTTCCGTTCTTTCCAGTACCCCCAGAGCAATATGATCATCAATATTTTGCTGAGGTTTTGCGATCATTCTCCATATACATGCAAAACATGCAGAATCCCGGTGAGGGCCGTAACACGTTTACGGTCTTTACTAATTTGCAGACAGACGACTCCGGCCTAGAAGTCGGAACAGTATTTAACCACGGTGGAGAATTGCGGGTTCCCGTAGTATATTCTCCATACGTTCAGGGATCACAAGCGGCAGGCTCTGTCGGAACAGCAACGGTGACAATCACATGACTGATACAATAATTACGATGTCAAACGGCTCTCAGTGGCGTCCATCTAGTAGCGCAGACACAGTTCATTGCATAAATTGCGAAAATCTTGTAGATACGCCTGAAGAAATTGCGTCCTACCCAGATGGTAACTGCCCAGATTGCGGTCAAAGTTGGACAGGATCGGAAAAAAGAAGTACAAATGTTCAGGTTACTATGCCTGAAGCCATTTCTGGATCAACGCTCTAGTATTTTTCAGGAACACTTGGTAACTTGAGGCAGATAATCACGAGGTCAGCACGATGCAAAACGCAGCACAATACGGGAGAAACGGCGACACAATGATGGCGCACCTCACTCCCGGTGAAACTGTCGTACCCGAACAAGTGTTGCAACAGAACCCTCAAGTGGCTCGCGGGCTTGGGCGTGCGTTCCAAGATGCAGGCGCTGATCCTAGCCGTTACGTTGTTGGCTCAGGCCAAAATAGCGTGAATCCCATGACTGGTCAGAAAGAGTTCTTTTGGGCTGAGATAGGTGATTTTCTAACAAAAGCTGTTTCAAACCCTTCAGTTCAGGGCGCACTTGGAAACGTCGCATTGCGTGCTATTCAGGGCAAAGACGTATCACTTCGTGACGCATTGCTTGGCGGTGCTATCGGCGGCGGACTTGGCGCTATGACAGGTCGTGGAACAGGAATCCCATTCTTGGACAATATGATGTCTGGCGCTGATTCAGACTCAAACATGATGGCAAGAATGATGGGTGGTTCTGGCTCTGTAGACGCTGCACAGACGGCAGGAAACAATCTAGCCCGTGAGCAGGCAATGGAAGCAGCTTCTGGGGGCGTAGATCGCGCCGAGGGCCTTATGGGCATTGGTGACTTCTTTGGCATTGATGCCTCTGAAAATGGCCTTGGTCGTATGCTGAACTCCAAGTTTGGTGAGTCTATTGCGATGGGTCTTGGCTCTCAGTTGCTAGATTCCCTGTTCAGTGAGGACGTTGATCCAGACCCATACGGCAATCTCGAACGATTCAATCGTGGCGCTGGGGAAAACCCGATTAACCTAAAGCCTCGCCCGCTTCCAGATCGTCGTGTCCCTGTTTACAGGAATGAAGGCGGTCCTGCTTATTACCCTCGCAGAAACGGTGGTATTATGCCGAGTGAAGGATCAGGGACAAGGGACGATGTGCCAGCGATGTTGACTGCTGGAGAATTTGTGATGACTCGTGACGCTGTAAAAGGCGCTGGAAACGGCAGCTTACAGAGTGGAATTAACAAAATGTACGGCATGATGAATAACCTTGAGAGGAAAGCGTAATGAGCGACTCTTCAGTAACCAGCACAACTATCCGTCAATTACCTGAGTACATGCAGGACTACGATGAGGCGTTGCTGGCGCAGATATTTGGAACGCCAGACGAAGACGGTGTGCTTCAGGGCGGCATTATGGATGCGGAAGCGTATCCAGACCTGTTTAACGTACCAGATTACGTTCAGGCTGGTGAAGACCCGTTACAGACTGCGGTTTACAACACGTTTGACACAGATGCAGAGCGTCAAGCATTCATGGACCGCGCTAACCCATACTTTATGGACGCTGATGGCGAGGCTCGCTACCTTCCAGACGCGGCAGACCAGTTTTCGACAGGTGCGGATACAATCGCTGGTGCGCTTACTGATTATCTTCCAGCCGCTCAAGATTACATAGATGCTGGGACGGGCGGGGTAAACGCTCAAGGGATTTACGACTCTGAACTTGCAGGCGCTAAAAGCCGAATTGATAAGAGCACGCAAGCCTTCAACGCTGCGGGAAGAGGTAGTGATTTATATAAAGGCGCTACCAACCTTATTAAGGCTGGAGATGATTTATACAATGTCAACTCTAACGCGTACAATGCTGCCCGTTCTAGAATTAAATCTGGGCAAGGCACATACGGTGTAAACGAGGGCAACCTTCGCAAGGGCACGGGAACTTACAATGTAAACAATAGTCTCTTCAACGAAGGCCGAAACCTTACGCGTGGTGCTCAAGGCGAATACGCCCTTAGCGGTGGGCTTGGCGACGCACGCGATGCCTTGTCTAAAGCTGGTGAAGGCGAATTTGGAGCGCGTGAAGCGTTTGATCGCGGCACTGGACGTGCGTTCGAATTGGCGGAGCAGGGACTTGGAAAGTTTGATCCTACCTCAGCAACTCAGGCATTTATGGACCCTTACAAGTCCCAAGTCGTTGATGCGGCTATGGACAGAATTACTCGTGAAGGGGCGAAGCAACGTCAGGCTGACTCTGCAAAAGCAATTGGCGCAGGAGCGTTTGGTGGCTCTAGGGCTGGTGTTCAGGCTGCGGAAACACAACGTGCCATTGAAGAGACAAAGCAAAGCACCATCGCAAATCTGATGTCTCAAGGTTACGACAAGTCACTAGCAAGTGCGATGTCCACAGATGAAGCGGCTCGTAAGCGTGCATTGCAGGCTTCTGGCCTGACAGGCGAACTAGGCGCTCGTGGTACAACCATTGAGCAGAAATCTTATGAAGATGCAGCGAATCGTGGCCTAGCGGCTGCAAGCACTTCTGCTGGCCTTTCTCAGAGTGAAGAGCAATTGCGCGCATCGGCATTCGCAGATGCAAAAGCTCGCGGCCTTACAGGCGCTCAATTGACGAACGCTGTAGCAGAAACCATGAACAAACTTGGCATGTCTGCTTACGAATCAGGTGCCACACGCACCATGAATAGCGAGCAAATGATCAACAGCGCGAAGATGAAGGCGTATGAGGACGGTAAGGCGCGTGGACTCACAGGTGCGCAGCTTGAGACTTCAGTTGCTAAGGCAGTTGAAGATGCTCGTCAAAGTTCATTTGAGGATAGAGAAAAGCGTCAGCTAATGGCTGGAAGCGAGCTTGCTGGCATTGCTGGAGACAGGCTTGGCACTGAGGCAACATCGTTTGAAAACGCTGAGGCCCGTATGTTGAAGGCGGCTGATCAATACCGTTCGATTGGACTTTCAGAAGCAGAGGCGAGAGCCAAATCGCAAGAGGACGAATACAAGCGCAATATGGAAGCTGGTCGCCTAACAGGTGGTCTTGGATCTACTGTAGGCCAACTTGGCGGCGCTCAGGCTGATATTGGCAGGGGCTACGGCGCATTGGCTGGAACGTCCGCTGACATTGGCTCTACATACGCGGGTATGGCTCCTGCTGACCTTAACTTCATGTACGGCCTTGGCGGCAAGTCTCGTGAATACGATCAGCAGTACAACGATTACGAGCGTCAGAATGCGCTTAACTACACTCAGGAGACTCTTGCTCCGTATAGCTACGCTCAGAACTTCCTGACTGGTGCTCCATCTGCTTCCATGTATGGTCAGTTTACGTCACAACCGTCGCAAGCTCCCAATCCATTCCTTCAGGGTGTAGGCATGTACGCCACATACCAAGGCGCACAATAAAAGAGGTCCATTATGGCTGATCCGTATGCAAATTATGTCAAGGCAAACTTTATGCCAGATGGTTCTGGAGATTATACTGGAACTTCAGTTCTGGAAGGTTTGTTCGGCCTAGAAGGCCCTGAGTCTGGTGGGCAGTTTGTTAATATACCCAGCTTCGACTCTTCAGTGATGGGTGGAAGGCGCGAGGAAATGCTCGCAGCTTTAGAGGAAATGGGGCTTGGCGATCCTTCTGTGGTTGAGGGGATTAGGAGCAGGACTTCTAAAGACAAGAGCCTATCAATTCCACTTGAGGGTCTTAATCCAGATGAGGGTGGGTTTTTCAGCACTGGAGGCCCATTCAAGTCGTTAAGCGGGGGGAAGTTTAACCTTGAGGGTGAAGACCTTGCGGGAATGGCAAGAGCGCGTCGTGAAATCCAAGATAATTCTATTGCTCCAAGATTTGATCAAGGCTTAGGAACAGGTAATCTCACTCAAGAGCAAATTTTGAAAGGTGAGGCTGAAAGAATTGCAGCAATGTCAGGCGATTCTTCTGTTTTTGATGAGTCTGGACTTGATGACATTGGCTCTTTTCTAGCATCACTAGACAACACAGAAGTAGAACCCACTGAAGCTCCGGTAGAAGAAGTCGATGACATCGACACTTTGATCTCTGAATCTGCTATGTCTGCTGAGGACAAACGGCGTATCGCTAGTAATGCTGCCGACGAGGAAGTAGTGATGGATCAATCGCTCACCCCAGTCGCCATTGAAAGTGGTTTTCAGGCTGGAATGCAGGACTACATGGCCGCGGCTGGAATTGATGACACTCCCAAAAAAGGCGAAACAAAAGAAGAGGCCCTTGAGCGTTACAAGAAAGAGTTCTCGGACGCTACCGGAATAGACGCAAGTGGCAAAGTGGACAAAAGCCGTGCTCTTATGGCCTTCGGTCTTGCTCTTATGCAAAATAAAGCTGGCAAAGGCTTTAATCTTGGGAAGATTTTTACGTCAGTTAGCGAGGCTGGTCAGGCAGCGTTACCTGCGCTAGATAAGGCAACCGCAGACGCTAAAGCTGCAAGAATTTCTGCTGGTAAATACGCATTGCAACAAATCAAATCGGATGAAGACGCTTCTGCGGCTATAAACGCATCTAATTTAGCTTATGCAAGAGAAGTTGCGATGGAAGAGTTGAAGGCTGAAAACAAAATAAGAGAAGAGATAGCCAAGGCGGAATTAGAAGGTCAAGATTTTGACATAGGTCAGGGCGCTTACACTACTAAATGGAAAATTGGCAGTGAAGAGGTTGGTATCAGACGTGCGGTCAACCCTAAAAATCGCAGATCAATTTATGTAGACCCATCGTCTGTGGTAAATAGTGTTGCTGGTGCGTACAATAAAACCCTGAATGGCCTTGAGACCATCAACCAGATGGGTAGCGTTATAGATATTTTAGATGAGGCCCAAAGAAACCCCGGCGGCACGACTGGAGCACTTTTAATTGATAGGGCGCAAGGCGTTCTTTCCTCTATGGGTTTAGGGTCTCCAGAAGCATTCTTTACTGACGTTGACGCCCTCGTTGCGAGCGGAGAGCTTCCAAATGAATTCAAAGGGATGTCATTGGAGTCTAGTTCAGGCACGCTTCGCCGCGCTTTAATCTTGAGGTTTAAAAGATTTATGTCTCAAGAAACTGGAAACGGTATTTCAAATGTGGACGTAGAAAACCTTGAGGGTGCTTCTGGAAAGTTTGCTGCATTTACTAACGTAAATGAATCTCGCGCTGCACTTAGTGAGCTTAAAACCTTATTTACGGGATCGTTGAATACGTTAGATGCTGAGGTCGCAAGACTTAACGATCCCAAGCAGTATCTTACTTATGGCGAAGAGAATAACTACCTGTATGATGAAACTATGGAGCAACTTCAGGCTTCTTTGAGTAAAAGATCACCTTGGAGAACGGCGACAACGCAAAACGGCGCGACTTCTTTTGATGTGAGGAACTAAAATGCCTACCATTACAGTAGACACTTCTATCGGACCTGTGAATTTTGAGATCGAAGGGGATTCGCCAAGTCCTATAGAATCAACTAGAATCAATCGCATTCTGGCAGAAGAGATACCTGAAATGGTTTCCGAACAAAGAGTCGCAAGCGGTGCGTCTTCAGGAGAGTCGGAATTTGACACTGAAACTGGCATTACAAACAACAAGCTAAGGCGACAACTTGCTGGCGCTGAGACAGCCACAGAAGAAGAAAATGTTCTTGGTCGTTTTGGGTTTCGAGAAGGCGACTATACTAGAGACAATCGTGGCAATTTAGCGATTACGCCAGAAGGCGCACTTTTGCTCGGCATAGAGACAAACAAGCCCATCATGATAGATGAAAGCGGCTTTAGCTTGTCTGACTTGCAAGACTTTGTGGGTGCTGCTGGAGAAGAAGTTGTTGGTGGTATTGGCGGCGCTATCGCTGGTCAAGCTGCTATTCCTATCCCCATCTTAGGCGCTGCTATTGGCGCTGCTATTGGTGCTGGGGGAGGTAAGCTAGTTGAAGAGGGTGTAGAGACTCTGCGCGGAACTCAGGAACAAACACTTGGTGAGGTTGGTAAAGACGCACTTGTCGAGGCGGCTATTGCTGGCGCAGGTGAGGGTATCTTTGGGGTTGTTGCTAAGGGCTTTGGTGCCGTTGCGGGGCGTGGACGTGTTGGAAGTAAGCTAGACCCTCAGACTCAAACGGATGTAGCTACATCAATTGAATCTGGATACAAACCGTCTTTGTCAGCAATGGGCGCAAACTCACTCGTTTCAAGGCAGCAAGCTCTAGCTGAAAAGGCTTTGGGAACTTCCAAGAGGCTTCGTGAGAACCACGATCAGGTCATGACGGACTTGGGGAAATTGCGCTCTTACGGCGCAGATGGTGGTGTTGATATTGAAGCTACTGCGACAATTTTGACCAATGCTGTTGAGGCTGGTGATAACTTCGTCTTGCAGTCTGAAAGGATGGCATCTGAGAACCTGCTCAAACATATGGATGACATAGCTGTCAGCATGGGCAAGGTAGCCAAAAAAGACGGCTCCTTGGACGCTGACATACAAAACGCATTTGTGGGGGCTTATAAGGCTTTTGATGACAAGGTTAAGGAAAAGTATGCCAATATTGAAAACCTCACAAACAGTGCTCTTGGTGACACTGCCTTGTTCAACACTCGCGGCCTGAAAGCTGACGCTAAGTTGGAATTAGACAGGCTGGTCGCGGCTAAGTCAGGTAATCTTGGTAAGTCCAGAATGGCTGTTGATGAGCTAATGAGCTTGCCAGACGATGCTTCATTTACTCAAGTCTACAAAGCCCGAAAAGCTCTTAATGACACATGGATGGACAGCAATTATGGCTCTGCCAGTGTAAAGTTAATGAAGGACAAGTTTTTAGACAAATTAGATGCTTTTGCGAGTCCTGATGCCGTCAAGAATGCAGTCCGAAGAAAAGCTGCTCGTGATCTCACTACAGACGAGAAGCGTCTAATGGTAACGGTAGCTAAGGAGATTCCCAAAGCCAGAGAATTCTTCCAGCGTGGCATGAATAGCTTTGAGAAAGTTCGTGACGCTGCCAGCTTGAAGAGCCTGAATAGCGCCGTAAAGGAGGGGAATGAGTTAAACCCCAAAAACGCGTTCAAGCGACTAATTCAGAATGACAATCCAAAGCTCCTCAAAGATGCTCGTCAGGTTCTGAAAGACGACATGTTCGAGCCATTGCGCGAACGTGCTGCTGGAGAATGGATGCGCAAAGCAATGCAAGATTCAGGCTCAACACTTGACGCAACAAAAAAGTTTAGTGGCAGCGTATTTAAACAAAAGTTAGATGCCCTTGGTAGTACAGCCGATGAATTGTTTGGTTCACAAATAGGTCAGGTTCGCAAGCTCGCAGATCAATTAGACTCTTTGTCCCTGACCAGAGTAGATAAAAATGTAATTGACGACTTTATCGCTTCAGGTGGTGATGTAGCAGGTGTTGGACTTCTAAAAGACGTAAGAGATATTCTTGCAGAAAAAGTGCAGTTTGACAAAGCTGTTCTGGCAAGAAAGCTACGGGCTGGGTCATTGATGCCAGATGAGGCGGCTGATTTATTGGCAAGCCCGTCGGTAAAGGGCAACGATATAACGAAGCTATCAAAGTTCTTCGATAATGCACCACAAGAAATGGCCGAGATTAGATCGTACTACATGCAGAATCTAATAGGTGACTTCGAGTCCAGTTTCATGACCGATAAGAAGGCTTTCAGGGCGCTTGCAGATCGACTTGTAAAGGCCAAAAAGTCTGGAAAACTAGACGCTATTTTCCCCAAGGAAGAAGCAGATGCAATAGAGTTGTTTGGGAAAAACATGCAAGTTCTTGGAAAGTCTGCCGAAGGCGGTGATTTGGTCGCCGCAAACATTGCAGCAAATCCACTTGAAAACATAGGAACAATTGCGCGACTGGGCCTAGTAGGTCAAGTTCTTTCCACTGGTCCGTTTTACACGTCATTCGCTGCTAAATACGGAAAAGAAGCAGCAAAGGAAAAGACAAAAAAAGGAAAGATGCAGGTGTTTCTAAATGTGCTAAATGACACTTCTCAGTCATTTGCGAAACAATCTACCGCTCGTGGTGCATATGGCGTGGGTTCAGCGGTGTCTGACGAAACTGACTTCCAAGTTGACAGGATCAAAAGCTCCCTAGTGCCGTCTTCACCATCTGTAAGCCGAACAAGTGTTCCAGTTCCTGAAGTCTCCCCGGTAAACGATATGTCAGTTACGCCATCAAGCCCTCAAGGTTCCATCAGGGAACGCGTAAGGGATAACCCAGCACTAGCTGCGTCATTATTAGGCGGACTTGATAACGTTGGATTTCTCTAGTCGTCAATGACAGATGCCAATCCACCGATCCCTGAAGCCGCAGGGGTCGTGTAGGCAGGCTTGACACTAAGATGAATGTTCTCGTATGTTTCTTCGATCATACGCGCAAGCTGACGACCAATCGCACGATCCTCGTGATCTGCAATAGCTACCAGCTTATCATATGCGTCTATCGAAACGCCTACGGACTTGTATTTTCCGGGGTTTGGCATGGAGGTTCCTTCCCATAAATGGCTTTCCCTAGTGTATATAATCCCAAGCTGCGTGGGTCAAGGCCCAAGTACGGAAATAAGAAAGTAACCATCCAAGGAATCAAGTTCGATTCCAAGTGGGAGGGTGAGCGCTATCTGTACCTGAAGTCCCTCGAACGTGCGGGAACAATCAAAGACCTTGAGCTACAAGTTCGATTCAACCTGATGGTTAATGATCAGAAGATATGCGCGTACATTGCCGACTTCTGTTACAACCGAGAAGACAACAACGGCGCTTGGCATTATATAGTAGATGACGCGAAGGGCGTTGAAACCCCTGAATTCAAGCTGAAAAAGAAGCTCATGAAGGCTTGCTTGGGCATAGATATTCTCCTTTCCAAAAAAAGTTCTTGACGCCACCCCATGTCATATGGTTATAGTTGGGACTCTAGTAACCTAAGCGGAAAGGAAACGACATGAATAGTCATGAACTGTTTAAGCGTCGAAATGAGATCAAGCAAATTGCATCTGAATTGCGCGTTGAGCTTAAAGATGTCGAGGAGCAGCTATCAGATGAATTTCTGCCAGCAGCAAAAGAAGTTTTGCGCAATAATGGCAAAGACTTTGGCACTGCCCAGATTGCAGTAGGCAATCACAGGCTCAAGGTCACTGTTGGCAAGAAGGTCACATGGGATCAGGACAAGCTGCGTGACACGCTGAACAATATGTCGCCAGAGAATGCGCAACATTATGGCAAGCTGACGTTTGCCGTGGAAGAGCGTAAATTTACAGCGGCTCCCCCTGTAATCAGGGAAGAGCTTGAAGATTGCCGCACAGTTGAAGTGGGCGCAGTCAAAGTAGAGGAGATTGAATAATGGCTCTGCAAATCATCACAGCCGATCAGCGCCTTGCTGAAAAGAAAGGCCACAAGATTGTCGTATGTGGTTCAAGCGGTGTGGGTAAAACCACACTTGCTCGCACCCTCAACCCAGCAACCACCCTGTTCATGGACTTGGAAGCTGGAGATACGGCAATTGAAGGGCATCCTATCGACGTTGTGCGTCCTCGCACATGGGTGGAATGCCGCGACCTTGCGTGTTTCTTGGGCGGTGCGAATCCGTCACTGTCTGAAGACCAGCCATACGGCCAGTCGCATTATGATTATGTGGCCGCAATGTACGGTGATTCCTCAGACGTGTGGAGCAAGTACGATACGCTGTTTGTGGACTCTATCACTGTAGCGGGTCGTTTGTGCTTCCAGTGGTGCTTACAGCAGCCTGAGACGCGCTCTGAGCGGTCTGGTAAGGTTGATACACGCGCAGCCTACGGAATGCACGGACGCGAGATGATGTCGTGGCTCACGCACATCCAGCACATCCGATCAAAGAACGTGATCTTTGTTGGCATTCTAGACGAGATCACTGACGATTATGGTCGCAAGCAATACAACATGCAGATCGAAGGTGCCAAGACTGGACGTGCATTGCCCGGTATTGTTGATGAAGTGATCACTATGGCAGTTCTGACAGGTGATCATGGGCAGTATCGTGCCTTTGTATGTCAACCTCTGAACGAATGGGGCTATCCAGCCAAAGACCGTTCTGGCAGATTAGACGTTCTCGAAGAGCCGCATCTTGGCAAGCTGATTGAAAAGATGAATAACGGCTCACCATTAACCGACAATGATCTAACATTTGTCGATCCCACAACTCAAACTTCTAGCGAAGGAGAAGCATAATGCTTAATTTCAATAATGTACCCGTAGACGAAAACCCAATGAACCAAGAGTTCAGCCTAATCCCGAACGGCACAGTTGCTCGCGCAGTTGTCCTCGCTCAGATGGGCGACATTGAACTTCCTGAGTTCGGTCAGGGCCAATGGTTCAAGCGATCCGCAAGCACAGCGGCCAAGTGGATGAATCTTGAATTTGCCATTATTGGCGGTGAGTTTGATCGTCGCAAGTTCTGGCACAGCATCTTTGTTGATGGCGACAAGATTGGCCCAAGCGGTATGCCTCTTGCCAAAGAGATTGGCCTGCGCACACTCAAGTCAATTGTTGAAAGCGCACGTAACATTGATCCTGCGGATATGTCGCCACAGGCCCAGCAGAACCGCAACATTAGCGGAATGATGGACTTGAGTGGCATGGAGATTTGTGCCAAAATCGGCGTCAAGAAAGGCACAAACGGTTACAAAGACAGTAATCAGTTGATGGCCGCTCTTACGCCTAATAATAGTGAATTCCTGCCCCAAGGAAGCATCCCGCCGCAGCAAACACCCGCTGCCTCCACGTATGCTCCTCCACAAGCTCCTGCGCAAAATAGCGGCGCAGTTCCTTCTTGGGCGCAGAAATAACATAGCGGCAAGGCCATTCCGCGCCTGCTAGAACACGGACGGGGGGCCGTGGCCGCTAATCCCCCCATTTTACTATTCTAGCAAATAGGTATAATTATGTTGCTCAGACCCTATCAAGAGGTAGCTGTCTCCGACGCATGTAAAGCGTTAGACAAGCACAAGAACACTCTCGTTGTCGCTCCCACAGGTGCTGGCAAAACCATCATGCTTTCTGCTCTCGTTGGCAAACGCCACAAAAAAGGCAAACGCATTCTGGTCATCCAGCACAGAGATGAATTGGTGACGCAAAACGAGGCTAAGTTCAAAAAGGTTAACCCGTACATCACTACAAGCATTGTAAACGGAACAGTCAAGCACTGGGACGGTGATGCCATTTTCTCGATGGTTCAAACAATGTCTCGTGATCGCAACCTGCGTGACCGACCTGTATTTGACATGGTTGTGGTCGATGAGGGCCACCATGCGGCTGCTGACACCTATCGTAAGGTCATCGACGCCGTTCGCATGGATAACGAAAACGCTGAGATCGTAGGCTTTACTGCAACGCCCAACCGTGGTGATGGCAAAGGTTTGCGGGAGGTGTTCAATAACTGCGCACACCAGATTGAAATGGCGACTTTAATCCGTGAAGGGTTTTTAGTCCGTCCAAAGTCATACGTTGTTGACCTTGGCGTAAACGATCAACTCGACAGCGTGACCCGCCGTGGCAAAGAGTATGACATGGAAGAGGTCGCGGCCATTATGGATCGCCGCGTGATTAACGAGCGCATCGTAGACGAGTGGCAAGAGAAGGCAGGGGATCGCAAGACCGTTGTGTTCTGCTCAACAGTCGCTCACGCCGAACACGTCTGCGAGGCTTTCCTGCGCGCTGGGATCAAAGCTGATTTTGTGACAGGCGAAACGCCCAAAGACGAACGCGCTAAGATGCTGCACGATCTTGAGTTTGGCGACATGCAAGTGATCGTAAACGTCATGGTTCTGACAGAGGGCTTTGACGCGCCGCCAGTGGCTTGCATCGTACTAACGCGCCCATGCTCACAAAAGGGCACAATGGTTCAGATGATTGGGCGTGGACTGCGCATCGTTGATCCTGAGCTATACCCAAACACGATCAAGACTGATTGCGTGGTTCTGGACTTTGGCACATCAATCATTACGCACGGCGCTCTTGACGAGACAGCCAACTTGGATGGCGCTGTCAAAACAGGCGAGGAGGGCGAAGCTCCAACGAAAGTATGCCCTAATTGCGACAGCGAAGTTGCAGCAAACACGCGCACCTGTCCGATATGCGAACATGTGTTCGAGTCTAGAGAAAAGAGCGAACTATCAGATTTCGTAATGACAGAATACGATCTAATGCAGCTATCCCCGTTCATGTGGATTGACCCGTATGGGTACGGCACTGCTATGATGGCTACAGGCTTTAACGGATTCTCTTTGGTCGGCAAGGTAGGTGACTACTGGATCGCTATCGTGAAGGCTCAGACAGGACGTGCGCGAGTAGTGTCTATTGGTGAGAAGGTTCAAGCTATGGCTGCGGCTGATGACTTCCTGCGGGAGATCGAAGACAGCACGGCTGCGAACAAGTCTAAGCGCTGGCTGAACCAAGCCGCATCGCCAAAGCAAAAAGAATTACTGCGCAAGAACGGTGTGCAGGTAAGTGAAATGGATTTCTCATGGACAAAGTACAAAGCTGCTTGTTGTTTGGGCTACTACTTTAACCGCAAACAGATTGATCAGATTATCGCAGATCAGCACAAGAAACTAATTGGAGAATAACGTGGCTAAAATGGACAGAGATGAAATTCTATACGAAGCTGAGGCTTGCATAAGCCATGATCGCGCGGCTATTCACGGAAATGCAGAAGACAGCTTCCAAACCGTAGCGGAGGGCTGGAACTGGTGGTTAAGCAACCGCCAGCTTCCTGAAGACCCATTGTCGCCAGAGGACGTTGCCATGATGCTCGCGTTGTTCAAAATTGCGCGCATATCTGGCAATCCAAACCATGAAGACAGCTATGTGGATGCGATTGGATACCTCGCGCTTTGTGGCGAAATCTCGATCAAGGATCAGTAATGCCACGCTTTGAGATGTATCTTTTCATAGTCGAAGCAGACGGGGGCAGGATAGAAAGCACCGAAGCTGAAGTGATTTGCTGGGTTAAAAACAGCAACGATATAGACGAGATTAAGGACGTAGCAAATAAAGTCATTGCTGAAAAAATAAAGACATCCGAGCGTGTGATCATGTTTGGAACAGCAATGGTTAAAGTGAGGGGCGAAGACATCATGGACTTGGGGTTTAGAAATAACGATCTTGATCCAGATGAAGTCAATAGCGTAATAAGTTTGATAACAGCAGAAGAGGGGTCAATACATTGAGTAACATGGACGCAGCGCCAGAGCCGATGAAAGAACTGGCACACATATTGGGGATATTCGGTTGGAGTACAAGTTTTTCTGATCTTACAGAAGAGCAAGTCCACACCCTAATTTTTGGAATTCAAGAATCAAAACGTCTAGCAGCGGAGATAGCAATTGGAAAACTCGAAGAAACTTACTTTAAGTCAACAGGCACTTGGCCGTCTACCTCAATCCCATTCTAAGGTTGATCCCATTGCAGAGCAGATTACTGCGGCAGTGGACAAAGCAATTTTGGACGGCGAGAAAAAGAGAGAGCGCAGAAAGTATATCGGCGCATCAAGTATCGGTGACGAATGCTCACGCAAGATACAGTACCGTTACCTGAACTACCCAATTGACGATAACAAGGCTTTTACGGCCCGTACACTGCGCATCTTTCAGTTTGGGCATGAGATCGAGGACTACGCATCAAAGTGGCTCAGAGACGCTGGTTTCGACCTGCGCACGGAAGACAAGAACGGTGGGCAGTTTGGTTTCTCTATCGCTGATGGTGAGATCAAGGGACACATTGATGGCGTTGTCTGTGATGGCCCCGTCGATATGGCCTATCCTGCACTATGGGAATGCAAGTCCGCGAACGACAGCAAGTTCAAAGCGTTCGTAAAGCATGGCGTTGAGAAGGCGAACAAAACCTACGCAACTCAATTGGCGCTTTATCAAACGTACATGGATTTGAGCGAAAATCCCGCATTGTTTACAGTGGTCAACAAAAACACCTCAGAAGTGTATTACGAATTGGTGCCCTACAATGCGAAGCTGGCCCAAGAGGCAAGTGACCGCGCTGTCAATATCTTGACGGCTGCAAAGGCCAATGACATTCTGCCGCGTGTTGCTCAAAGCAAGGATTTCTTCTTATGCAAGTTCTGCGAGTTTCGTGAAACATGCTGGAAGGATTAAAATATGGGGCGCGCTTGGTGGGCGGCACCCCATATTTAGTAGTTAAGTCGTGGACAGGGACAAGATAATGAACATTTTAAGTTTTGGCAAGACTGCGAGAGAGGTCGCAGAAAGAATTTCAAGTGAAGTTCCGCGTAGTGTGCAGTTGCAAGCACTGGTAGATACATACCCCGCAGGCGTCCGAAGAGGTAAGGAGTTTTTCATTGGATCGCTGAGAGGCGAGGCCGGAAAATCCTTGGTTATTAACATTGATACGAGCAGTCCGTGGTTCTTGAGCGGCAAAGACTTTGAGTCAGGGGACGGCGTTGGCGGCATCTCAAAGATATTAAAAGAAGGCCGTGGATATTCCCTTGCCGAAACCTTTGACCATTTCAAGGATTGCATCTCGCAGGACTACGTTGCTCCACCTGTCAACATTGTTAAGCCGAACAATCCAGTGAACTTTTCGGTGACGGCAACTCCACCGAATACTCCAGAGCCGCAGCAACCCGAACAAAAGCGGTCTATCAACCCCAGCACACCATTTGAGAGCGAATACTCCTACACTGACGCTGACGGCGTAGTCCTCGTTACGGTTCGCAAATACTTTGATCGTGACGCAACCGGAGAAATTGTTCGGGATAGCGCCGGGAAGCCAAAGAAACAATTCCGTCAGTTCATGGATGGCCGTCAAGGTATTCCTGAGCCTAGACCGCTCTACAATATCCCGAACATTTTGGGCGCGGATAAGATTATCTGGGTCGAAGGCGAGAAATGCGCTGACGCTCTGACTGAGCTAGGCTACGCAGCTACCTGTACTATCGGTGGCGCGGGTATGCTTTCTGAGAACACGGCGCAGAAGTTTGATTTTACTCCACTGCGCAACAAGGAGGTCATTCTGTGGCCTGACAATGATGACGCTGGCAAGAAATTAGCGCGTATTGTCGAAGCTGGAGCGAAAGAAGCGGGTGCTAAAACCACGCTGACATTGAAAATCCCATCAACCAAAGAAGAAAAGTGGGATGCTGCGGACGCTCTTGATGAGGGCTTTGACATTGAAAAGTTTATCAAGTCGCAAGAAAGCAAGATTAAGAAACCAATCTCCCTGCTTGATGACAGCCTGCTGATTGACAAATACTTCGTTGGTAAGCCACCAGAGCAAAAGTTTCTGATCGCTGACACAATCCCACTTGGCGTTCCATGCGTGTTTGCCGCTGCGGGTGACAGCGGTAAGGGTATGATGACGCTCGACCTCGCAATGAAGATCGCATCCGGTACGCCAATGCAAAACTCGTTCGGTGGCACCGTGTCAGAACATGGCGATGTAATTCTGATTACTGCGGAGGATGATAAGGACGAGATGCACAGACGTATTTCGCGCCTCGATCCTAAACGCGCTAGGGAAAGCTATGCTCACAAGCTGCGTGTTCTGCCGCTGCCAAACCTCGGTGGCGTATTTCCCATTATGCAGAAGTTCGACAACAGCTATCTTATGGGCGAAGAGTTTTCACGCATCTATGACCAAATGCTAGAACTATCAGAATTAAAGCTAATCATCATTGACCCTATGGCATCGTTTGTTCACGCAGATGTAAACGCTGATCCGGCTGCGGGTGCTGCGTTCATGGGCTTACTCGCTCAGATGGCAACAGAAACTGGCGCAACTGTCATGGTAAATCACCACATGGCAAAGATCAAAGACAACGAGCCAATCACAACACCGGAGCAAGCGCGTAACCTTATTCGTGGTACGTCTGCTATCGTTGATGGCGTCCGCTCTGCATTCGCAGTCTGGTCTGTTGATGAGGGCACAGGCAAGCAACGCTGTCGTGATCTTGGTGTGGAATACTCGCGTAATGCAGCGTTTGATGGCGCAGTCGTAAAGTCAAACGGCCCAGCCAACCGCGACATTCGTAACTTCATTCGTGATCCTAATACCGGATTGCTTGTGGATAGATCGGCTGACCTGCGCTCACTGCTTATGTCTCAAGCGACAAGAGATCGCGTGGCTCACGTCGTAGACTATATTCGTATGCGTGAAAACGATGGACGCGCAGTTACCCTCGGAGGTGCGGACGATGGCGTTTATAACACCGCAGTCCTCACTCCGCCACAAGAGCCGTGCGTGATTGTTATCCAAGGACTCGGCGTAACAACTGTTAAGGACACTGTTAAAATTGCGCTAACTCAGGGCCTCATTCGCAAATACTCACTGTCAACTGGCGGAACAGAAAAGTGGCTCGGCGTTGTCGGTGGCCCACTGTCATGCGGTGAATACGAACGCCAGACAGGTAGAGATAATCTTTGACAACTGTGGGAGTATATGGTAATTACACTACATCATATAGGAGAAATGAAATGATTCATGTATTTGAAACAAAAGCGCCGTCATTAGATCGCGCGCAAGAACTGGTCGGTGGATTAGTTGAGATGGTTCGATCACCAACTAACCCAGACATCCAAGTTCTCGTTAATGAAGAGGGGCTTCTAAAGGGGCTACCCTTCAACGAAGAGGCTTCAAAAATGTGCGACACAGGCATCTTAGGCGATGCAATCATCCTGAAAGGGGATGCCAAATGGACGTAAAGGAAGCATCATGAATATGCAAAAATACCAAGACACGTACAGGACGCTGTGGCTTGCGCAGAACGAGCGTGATCGGGAGAAAAGACCCAAGTTAAGAACGCCTCGGCTTGCCTCAACAGCGCACTACGGCAAGATGGGCGGCGCTCCGAAGGTCTTGGAACTTAGCCCGAAGGCTGTTCTGGTGAACAACATGCTGAACCAAGGCATGTCCACGGCGTCTATAGCCTTGATCTTCGGCACGTCAGAGCGCTCCGTTACTCAGATGAAGAGCAGGTACAATCTTCCTAGAAAGAGTACAGCTTGAGTAAAAAGCGAAACTTTCGCTGCCCCGATTGTTGGCGGTGCTATCCAAATGCAGAGGCAGTGGAGCGACACCGGACGAAAATGGAAGGCCGCTGCATCGACAGCGCGCCTGCATACGTCGCAGGCAGGATCAAACACGAACGGGCAAAGTATGCCGAAGCATTGAAAGGATCGAGTACATGAACACGCTCGCATGGATCGTCATTGTCGTCACATCAACAGCCGGAGACATACCCGCAGGCACGGAATGGGTGCTTTCACAGCCGCAAGAGTGCAGCGTGATGACGCTTGAAATAACGATGATCGAGGCACTTGGTGGCAAGGCTGACGGGTTCTGCGTTTACACCAACGCCCCAGCGCGCTCACTACGCCCACAATCTAGGCCAGAAAGGTGATCGTGTGGGGCGGGCGGGCTTAGAAAACGGACTGTAGCGCAGTAACCAGCAAGCGCACCAACAACAACCAAGGTTGAAATATTCGCCCCACAATAGAATTATACTTAAATTATTTAGTACATTCTACCGAATTGTTGGGCTTGACCGCCCATTTGCTGACCATATTGTTGCGGCTGATATGGATTCGACATGCCGCCATAGCCGCCATAACCACCTTGTGAAGATTGCCCCATGCCGTAGCCGCCAAACTGTTGCGGTTGTGGACGTGGCTGTTGGTATGGGTTCTGCTGGTATCCGCCACCCATACTGCCATATTGTTGTTGTGGCCGCTGGTACTGCTGCTGTGGCTGTTGATACTGCTGCTGACCGCCGTAGCCGCCTTGTTGACCATAAGGATTGCGCTGTGGCGGCATACCGTAGCTGACCTGCTGACCACCATAACCGCCTCGATGACCGCCGTAAATATTCTGCTGTGGTCTAGGCATCCCGCCGAACATATTCATGCCAGTCGGGCGCATACCACCAAGGCCCATGCCCATACGAGGGTTTTGCTGCTGACGCTGTTGCAACTGTTGTTGCATCTGCTCAATCCGATAATCCTTGTAGCCACCAGTTCCCTCAAACGCAGTGCGCAACTCATTCATGCGATCCATCTGCTCTTGCTGTGGCTGCATAGACTTCTGATAGTCCATCAACGCCTGATACTGCTCGTTGCCTGCAAAGGGATTAGGCGCTGCCTCTTGAGGCATCTGTTGTGGCTGCTGTTGCGGCTGCTGTGCAGCCAATGCTTCGCGCCCCCCTTGCATTTCTGAAGACGGTCTCTGGCCCACTAATGGACCGGTTTGATAATCGCCGCCCCCACCTCCCGATGCGAGTGTTGGATTCGTAGACGGCACTGCCATTTGACGGGCCATGCCCATCTGTCCACCTCCTCTAGCAGCAGACGCCATCATTGCCGCTCTGCGTGACTCAGGCTGTCCACCTCCCATTTGCGCTCGATACTGCTGAAGCATAGACCCTAAACCGCCCATAAACTGAGGATTTCCCTGCATCGAGGAAAGGTCTTGCCTAAAACTTGTGGCAAAAGGAGAAGATTCCATTTTAGCCTGTTGCCTAAACTGTTGATTCCCGTAAGACATAGATATCTCCTGATATAAGTTGTTCGGGTTATATCACCCTTTGCGCATCTGATCAATCATTCTGTCGCCCATGTACGCATCCACCACAAGAAGCATAAACATCGGCAAATCTTTCGGACTCAAACCTAACCCGAATAAAAGTTCGACTACCAAATTGCGCGTATCTGACAACGAAAGTTCTTCGGGCATCTCTTGCAAGACACCCGAAACAATTACCTCCACACGCTCAGGAGTTAAAATCATTTCTTAATTCCCAGCTTCTTCATCCAGTTAACCAAAACCTGATAACTCTTCAAACCAAGCAACTCCGAAGCCTCGTACAACGTGTTAGTCTCGTCCAAAGCCCTCTCAACATAATCACACTTCAAATTAAAAATTGCAGAGTTAACGTCAAAATCATGAGGCTGCTCAAAGCGATCAAGCGGCAGGAACGTCTCAATCTCATACTTGAAATTGTCCAAATCAGATTGCGTCTTCACATCGCCCAAACGATCAAGCAGGTAACGAAAAGTTGGCTTATCCATGATGCTCAATCCTTTGGTTGACGCCAAGATTGTAAATCATCTCGCGCTTAAACTTCTCCACATCACTTGCCTTGATGTACTCAACATCACTTGTCTTCGACGCAATCGTGACAGAATTCTCCAACCACTCGTCCAACTGATCCACAACGTAGTGCATACAAACACAATCACTCATCACCACACCTCCCCAAAAACCTTGCGAAACACATCATCAAGCATATTCTCCATATCTTGCTCACTCATCCTCGTCTTCCCTTTCTACTTCCCCACTGCCAAAACACTTCTCGCAATCCTCCATTCGATAATCCAAGTAGCCCACATCACGGCTGGCGCTATGTGGTACGGCGTATTCAACCTCAACGCACCCATCACCATCACAATCAGGGCAAGGAATCATCGCGCTCTCAAGTAAGTCTTCCATCCAACTCTCTCCCACCTCACCAACTCCCGTAATACTCAACACTGCGCCAAAACCCGTCTTCCAATTCCAACCAGTCGGCAGCGTTGCGCAAAGCCTTTACAGTCTTAGCAACCTGTTCGATTTCTTTGTGATACGCATAAACGCTGCGGTAACTAAGCATGTCATCATCGGGATCAACCAACTTACCACCCTCAACAGCATCCGCAATCTTACGCAAATCGCCTGAGTCCAGATCGAACCTGTGCTGACCATCGGGATTGTGGTGTTCCTCAATGTAATTGTGCAAAGCCCAGTGCTTGCGCCACTGACCAAGTGAAAGCCGTTGGCTCTCAACCTCGTAGCCGTCAATGATGCCACGTTCGTGCTGCCTGTCATGCGTAGGTGTGAACCTATCGCCCGTAAGATACATATCTAAGCCCATGATAACTCTCCATTATTTACTAGATATACTTTAATAACATTTCTTATGTAGGGGGTCAAGGGCTAAATAAGAAATATTATGTAAGGGGCGGTGTGTGTTACAAGAAACGGATTTCTTAGACATACGATGATTGGTATGGTTACGTGATCACCAAAACCACAACGCATAAAAAAACCCCCGACATGCAGTGCGAAACCTAGCTAGTCGGGGGTATTACAGTCGAGCAGTGCAGGCGGGGCAGGGTGGGACTGCGTGATATCCGCTGCACCTAATCTTAACACTTGTTCGGGTCAAACGCAATAAATCAATGACCGCCCATCAACCACCTGAACCAAGACTTCTTCTGTTCGGGTTTTGCTTTCCGCCTAACGTTCACAGCTTTAAGCAAATAAATCCGGTTATGAATCGAAGACTCGGTGCGATCCATGAACTTCGCAATGTTGCGCACAGAAACCTTCAGCAATCTGAATTCGGTCAACGTTTCATCGTCGTGATTCGTCCAGTGCTTGTAAATTCTCTTCGTCTTTTTCATGTTCTCTCTCCTAAAATACGCCAGCACAAACGCCAGCAATCCAAATAACCACAAGCGTAAAACTAACGCCGTGAATCAACCAATCTTCCCAATCTCCCCAGCCCATCAACCCTCCTCGTTGGCTGTCACGACGACAGCGCTTGTTGCGCCTACGGTGGCGGTGAACTCTCGCTTGGCCTCAGCCATAGCATCGGAGACGTTCTTGGCCTGCACACGCTCAACACGCGAAACAATACCCTCGACGGTTACATAATAGGTTTTCATGCGGCCCTCTCAGTTTCAGACCTTGCAGACCGTAAATGCCAATCATCAAGGCCAAAGTCTTTGTAACCCTGCTCGATCATTTTGTAATAAAACGCGCTCGGATGACTTGTTCGGGTTGTGTCGCGCATCTGATATGTAATCCAACCGCCATTCAATCGCTCGCGGCCATATAAAGTCGGGTAGCCCTCCAACCGATCAAGAGCGTTCAGGCAATTGGGCGTGATTTTCCACAACGCAACAGGGCAAACGCTCGCCCCATCGGGCACAATGTCAGCAACGCCGCGAAACACCAAACGGTAGTTCGGCAAGTAAAAGCCGCCCAAAGGCGTGGCGTCAGGGCAGCGCTCCGCCATAGCCTCCACGTTCATATTCATTCCATAAGCCATATAAAGCATCAGTAATCATCCATCATAAGTACATAGTTTTCGTGGTATCTACGGCCCATCTCAATCAGGGCCGTAGCATCATTCGAGGTCAAGCCATGCGCCGCAGCAAAGGCCGAAACGCTGGTATAGTTGTTTGCCCAGTCAAGGAAAAACACGCGCAGTTGATTGCCCATCATGCTGCCTCTCCAATAAAACCAAAACCGCCGCCGTTGCCTTCCTCGTCAATCGACAAGGCTAACTCCAGCTTTTGACCGCCAATCTCCAAGGTAAACACAGGGAAAGGATGAACCATGTCCCAGTCTTTCTCGAACTTGAAGCCAACGATCTTCGCGCCAACCAACTGAGCGTAATATTTTTGCATATCCATCACGCGACCTCCACTTGTGACGCGCCGAACTCAATAGCGTCATCAATCAAAGCATCCGTAAGCGCCGCTAAAGCATCGGGCGAAATACCCTTGGCAATGACGGACTGAGCATAAGAAGCCGAACAACCAGCGTCGTGAGCCGTATACTTGCAGAACTCGTTGATCGCAAAAGAACGCATGGCCTTGCGGTCATGGCCGTTGCCACTGATGAACTCCAAATTAGCGCGGCAATGGGACTCGCCAAAATAAGAGCCGTCCAACCAACAGCGGAAAAAACGCCGCGTTGCATCGTTGCTATCCATAAGATCGCCACCCTGAATCTCGTTCAAAATGCGGCCCTTCGCAGTGTTTGTGTCGTGAGGGTACATGATATAAACCTTTCCGTTTTCTACTAGATGTCCCACTTATACCCATGCGGTATGGGCAGGTCAAGCATAAAATGTAAGAAAAATTATGTGTTGATTTTAAACGATATTCTACGTCAAAAAAAACCCGCGTCAAAGTTGACGTAGTTGATGTTGACGTAGAATATTCAACAATATCAAAGACTTAGGTGGTTTACGTCAACAGCGTCAAGAATCGGTTTTGACGTAGACTTTCGTTTAATAACAAAGTATTAACAGCGTCAAGATGGCTGCTCTATATATACATATAGAGGGGCTTTAAGGCCCCCTCTCTGATGTTAGTTAAAAAGGTCTGATGTTGATGAAAGGGGATTGCTGGCATGTGGGAGAAAATGGTTGATTGTGGTGTTGACCCGCAAGGGATGTCGGGGTAATGTCAGGAGATGTTAGAATTCCCCAAATACATGCGAGACGCAAAAGGAAGCTACAGGGTCTATCTGCACTCGGAGCCAAAGATCGGGCAGATGTTCTATGATCTTGTTCGGGTAGGTAAGCGCAAGGTCGTAGCGCACTTCGCCGTCGTCGCGGTACACAAGTACAAGGACAAGTCGCGAGGCGGAAACGCAACAAGGATACTATGGCAAGCACAAGACGGAACGCAGTACACTTCAGCCATGAGATCAAAAACACTCGACAAGATGCCAAGCCATAACCCAGTAAATTGTTCGGAGTAAATATGCCCAAGGTCGGTGAGCAGGTCGAAAAAGGTGGACGCAGATTGCAGCCACAACAACAAAAGTTTCTCGATAATTACATCCACAAGGATATGACACAAACAGGAGCAGCGCGAGACGCAGGGTACAAGTCGCCCAACGTTCGGGCCGTGCAACTCCTCAAAAACCCAGTCGTTAGAGAACGAATGGAAGAAATGAGGAACGCGCTAGAAAGCAAGTACGGAGTCACAATAACCAAATCTGTTCGGGATATGCAGCGCCTAAGAGACGAAGCATGGGCGGCAGGGAACTTCGGAGCAGCAATCAAGGCAGAAGAACTGCGCCTCAAGGTAACGGGTCTTATGGTAGCCCGTAGCCATGTCACGCACGAAAACGTCGAAAGCCTAACCCGTGAACAAATCGTTGAACAACTTCAAGAATTTATGACGCGCGCTAAAGATCGCATGATTGATGTCACACCTGAACAAAGCACCGCAGAACCTGAAATGATCGACATAACTTCGGATAACGAAGATGAGGGATAAAGCGCCCTGCGCAGTGGGCGCGGCCCGTGGCGGGGCCTGAGAGGCCCAGAAACGCACCTCTGAGCGCCGAGACGAACTTATTCGGGTTCGGGGTGCCTAAACTTGTTCGGGTTGCTGTACGGGGCTATTTGAGGGGTCTTTAGAATCGGGGTTTTCTGACCGGGATCGGGCCGAATCGGGGTCGCCGGGGAGATTAACCCGATCAATTGTTCGGGTTCGGGTTCAGGGTCTCCAGGTCGTACCAATCCCCACGTTCCCGGTCGAGTCGATCCGGGCGAATCAGGCCCCAGGAAAGATAACCCGAACAATTGTTCGCACGAGACGACCAGGGGGAGATCCTCCCGGCGACATCTCCCCGGTGGAATAACCCGAACAATTGTCCGCGAATAGCTCCCGGTGACATTTTACTAACTCTGCATTTTTATCCTTGACATCCCAAACCAGGTGGGATACTATGGGATTAGTCTAGTAAACAAGGAGAGAGACAATGTGGAAAGTGACTTACGCGATTGATAGCTTAGATTCGCAGCCTGACGTTATTAAGTTTGACGAGCAGTGGGAGGCTTTGGAGTTCGCGAGCGACGAGATGCAGCGTCGCGTAGACTTCCAAGTTCAGCACAGCGCCCATTCAATGAGCGAGCAAGACGTGCGCGAGATCGAAGAGCACGAGACGCAATTGATTCGGATTGAACACGAGGTGTCAGTATGAGAGTCGGGGGATATAAAATGAACGACTTGGGCTATGGGGTTCAAGTTACTGAAGTGGAAGCAGGCTGGAGTTTTTTCTTGCAAGGTGAAGACGCGGAACAGTTTCATGAGCAGTGGGGCGAGTATCAAGAACATCGCGACAACAACTTTCGCCGCTTCCTATCTGACTATGAATATAGCGGATTGTTTCAGTAACAATCGGGATTCGGGGTTCGGGCCTTCGGGTTCGGGCCTTCGGGGTTCGGGAT
>Ga0208814_1000344_pt1 | contig 31183 bp, 39 predicted proteins | sample MalvirAntarct_55_FD_184253 | JGI IMG/M metagenome (GOLD analysis project Ga0208814, IMG submission 184253) | Marine viral communities from the Global Malaspina Expedition - Malaspina viral metaG Antarct_55 (SPAdes) (version 2) | ecosystem: Environmental > Aquatic > Marine > Oceanic | place...
CGAAGTAAGGCTGAAGGACATATTGGCAAGTGGAGCTACAGGGAGTTCATTAATACAGTAAGTGTACGTAAGGTTGTAGAGATATAGTATTACCTACAATGCCAAAAATAAAAACTGTAACCACTAAAGATTAAAATTATGAAGAAGTTAAATATTGTTTTTTATTTATTGTTAGTTGCTGTATTAAGTAGCTGTAATAGAACGCCACAGGAATTGGTTAACTCATTTACTGAAACAGTAACGATAGACGGTTGTGAATATATAGTAATGAAAACATCACAGAGGGGATTTATGGCTCATAAAGGAAATTGCATTAATCACTAATTGCAACTAACGTTTAATGTAAACCACGTTTTAATGTGGTTTAAATAGTGTTATACACATTGTGAATTTTAAAGACAATATTATGAACATATATAGAAATAAAGAAAACAAAAAACTTTACACAATAGAGCATTTGATTTTGGACATTAAACATCTAAATAGAAATGCGTTTGCTGGAATATATGCAGAGCCATACAATTGGAAAGGAGAACAAATTAAATTACAAAGTAAAAACCACGAAGAATGCAAGTTTTTTGTAGAGCAGAACTTTGAAATAGTCTCTTACACTTAGCATTGTGTATAATGACAAGTGTATGGTGTCGTTTTAGGCACGAAAATGCATTATACACATTGTTGTGTGTAGTGCGGATTATTAACATATAAAATTAAACAAGATGGAAGAAAATACTTTTAACCTTAATGAAATAAAGACACCATTATATGTTGGTAGCTACCAAATAACTGGTAAAGGAAGTGAAGCAAATAGTATGCGATTTAGTTTTGTAAAAAAGCCAAATATTATACATAGGTTTTTTTGTAGAACACTATTAGGTTGGGTTTGGATAGATAATGTTTAGTATTACACACAACAATTAAAAACCAGTAAAATAAAAATATGAATTTAGATAAACATATTTGGGAAGGATGGACAGTTGGTGCATTTGTAGAGTACCTAGAAGAAATCTTTGAGTTCCAAACATTCAAGACAAAAGAAGAAGTTAAAGCATGGTGTAAAGATAATCAACCATACTACAAAAAACATGTGCCTGATGTAGCTAATTACTTTATTAAAAAGGCAGGATTATAATTAAATAACGTTACAAACAAATCAAATAAATATGGTAGAAATTCAATTAACTAGCAATAACAAAGTATCTCACGGGGTATATATTGTATCAGATATGCCTTACTTAAGTATATGGGCATTCTTATTATTAAACAGTATAAATCCTATAGGAGGTAGTATGAAAGAAGACGAGGGTTCTATAAAAGAATTATCTGAAGAAGGGTTAATACATAACTCTACAAAAGGTAAGATTAAAATATTTCCTATCGGTATTCTAAAAGATTTTTATAAGGAAAAACTAGATAAAAAAGACTAATAATTATGGAAGAGATGCTAAGATACAGAGCAGAAAAGGTAAAGTCTAACTTTGAAGGTATGCACCCTAATAAAATAGAAGAGGGTTTTACATTTGAGGGCTTAGGATATTATCCAACAGTCGGTGAATCATTTTCACTAGTAGGTAACGGTAGAATATTTCAAACATCTTGTGTATTAAGTATTAATAAAGAGACAAATGTAATAGATACAATGAACTCTAAGTACAAAGTAACAGAAGTTAAAGACAATTAAAATATGAAGCAGTACCTAAAACTATTAAATGAGATAAAGAGTAATGGAGAGGTAAAAAAGGGAGCTCGGGCCAATATGCCTGATACTATAAGTAGGTTTGGTGATCAGTATAGAATTAAATTAAAGGATGGGTTCCCTGCATTAACCACAAAGAAGTTATTCTGGAAAGGAGTAGTTGTAGAGTTACTATGGTTTATTAAAGGAAAGACAAACATCAAGTATCTTGTTGATAATGGAGCTAACTTTTGGAATGAGGATGCATATAACTACTACTTAAGGGTTTACGAAACTATAAGATATAGTCCAACTAAGTTAAGCTACCAAGAATTTGTTACTGCTATTAAAGATAACAAACACAACCACACTGATTATTCATATTTTAATAATAATAAATATAAACTAGGTGATTGTGGAGAGCAGTATGGAAAGTTATGGAGAAATTATGAGGGCATAGACCAATTTAAAGAGTTAGTTACAGGACTTGTAGATAATCCAGAATCAAGAAGGCATATAATAAATGCATGGAATCCAAGAACACTAAAAGATATGGCTCTACCTCCTTGTCATACACTATCACAGTTTAATACTTCTCCTCTATCTATAGATGCAAGAAAAGCTATTATAGATGAAGATGGTGTAAGCACACATAAGAAGTTAGATAGCGTAGGATTACCTAAGTATAGATTAGATTGTAAACTATATCAACGTTCAGGAGATGTCTTCTTAGGTGTCCCTATGAACTTAGCTTCTTACTCATTATTAACACACATTATAGCAGAGATAGTAAACATGATTCCAGGTGATTTTATACACACATTTGGTGACGCTCACATTTATCTTGACCAAACTGATGCTGTTAACACACAATTAGATAGAAAGCCTACAAAGCTACCTAATCTAAAAATATCTGAAGAGTTCACTAGCGATGTTATTAAATGGCATAAAGGTAAAATATCCTTTAATGATTTGATTGATAACATAAATCCTGATTGGTTTACATTATCCGAGTATAACCATCAGTCGACTATTAAAGCTCCATTATCCACCGGATTAATAAAATAATATGTACTTAAATATATCAACAGGAGAGCTGTCTAGATATGAAGATAATTGTATAATAGCTTCTATAGGAGAGATGAACCTCCATAAAGATGGAGTAGTAGATGACTTTATTGACTTAGTCAGTAAAAAGTTACTTGATGTACATTATACAATAGACTCCGAGACAGGTGATAACACTGAATTTCTACTTCATGTAAGTAAAAATATAGAGGCTATGGAACATACAGTAGTATATACTGTAAACGATTACACTAGATTTATTACTATCAACGGTTATAGTGAAGGAGTTATCATAAACGATGCAGGATATTTACAACTAAGAGTTAACAGTCACCTATTACTAACCAGTTTATTATTAGGATACGAAGCATGTAAATATGAGAATAGAGATTAGTGATTTCAGCTTACAAGGAGCCTTTGAAAGGTTCTGCGAAGAGATAGAAGAGATAGACCCAACTAAATGGCCACTAGATCTAGAAAAGATGGTAGACCTTCACGACTATAAAGACATAGACGTAGAAGAGGTAGCATCAAAACTAGAAGGAGGTGGTATAGTATTCGGGTATATAAAGACACAGTTCGGTGCTAACGCTAACAAAACACAAAGTGGAGTAGACCATAGAGTACATAAAGGTACTAAATCATGGGGCTCGGCCTATATGGCAGTGTGGGATTCAGCAAATAGCACTAACGTAGTGGAAGGAAGTAGATTTGAGACTAAAGGAGATTGTGTAAATGCCGCAAGAAAAGCAACAGAGGAAACAGGAAGACTTACTTATGTATTAGTAGGTAAATATCCTATCGGGTTCTCTAGAGCATTATCAGAGGTAAGTTACAAACCATCTCCAAAACAAGTCTTAGGTAACTACGTATTTGTATGGTAATTTTAACTAAAAACAAAATATTATGTCAGAAGGAAACAGAGTTCTTATTGAATTAAGTAAACTATCTATAATGATTGTTATTATATTACTAGCGATTAATAGCTCCGTATTATATAACAATGAAGTAGATAACATTAAATATAGTAGGTCAGCTAGTGGTATAGATACAATCAGTATTAACAGAGCTACATACTATAACCCCGCAAAAAGTCAGTGTGATGATACACCTTACTATACTGCAAACATGTCTTACATAGACAGCAACAAGCTAAAAGCAGGAAAGATAAGATGGGTAGCATTGTCATGGGACCTAGTAAATGACGCATTCAGAAGAAAAGTAGCTTACAGAGATTGGGCATGGAATGGGCCTCTAAAGTTTAACACTACAATAAAAGTTATATCAAAGTCACATCCTTACCTAAATGGTGATTGGATTGTCAAAGATGTAATGAATCCTAGGTATAGAAATACTATGGATTTTTTGTTTTCTGAGGATAATTCACCTAACTTAGGGGTTGCAAAAGATATAAAAATAATTTACAACAGTTCACTTTAACAAAATTAAACATGAAAGTAATAGTAGTATTAAACGTTGACCCAGATGAGTTATTAGACCTGCACTCATCCACTAATATAGAATCCGCAGTTGAGGCAGAATTAGGTTGGGTCCAAGAATCAGGTATGTATGTTAGCGATGTAATAGCTCCTGATGAAATTAGTCCTAATGATACTGATTTAGGTAAAATGATCAGGTCCAAAATGGAAGATTAATAATTATATAAAATTTAAAACATGAAAGACTTACTTAACAAAATACTCGATGAAACTGTAGCTTATTACGATACTAAAGATAAGCTAGCAAAAAACGAAGTAACTGGTCATTGTGAGTACCTTACAGAAGAAGGTAATAAATGTGCTGTAGGCAGATACTTTACTGATGGGACCATAGAATTAATAAGAACTATTCAGAGTACAAAATCAGAAGAAATGCCTGTAGGTTTAATTGTTTTGTCAGACGCTATTAAAGGTGATGTTTTTGATCTTGAGGCAGTTATGCCTTTAAAAGATGTATTAATAGACGAGGTTAAAGACGTACCTTTAGTATTCTGGAATGAACTACAACAATTACATGATCAAGAGCTACATACCGGAGATCCAGGAGTAAAAAGAACTATAGATAGAATAAAAAATAAGATAGACAAGGGGGTTTTATAAAAAATAAATAAATATTATGACAAAACAGAATAAAGGAACGTTACTAATTATGGACCTAGATTCTCTTGTATTCCAAGTAGGTTGGGCATTTAAAGACCAACTTAATGTCATAGGTGCAGCAGCTGCAAGAAAAGCAACTGATAAAACCATAGAATATGCACTAAGAACTACAGGAGCTACACACTACATTGGATTTTACGGTCAAGAAGGAGGAAGGAAGACATTTAGACATGAATTCGCTACCTTAAGAATATACAAAGGACAACGTAAATCTGATGAGTGGAGTAACTTCTTTAGAACTGTCATTAAAGATCACTTTAGAGATAAGTGGAATGCATATGGATTACTAGAGCTAGAAGCAGATGATGCAATAACAGTAGCTTACGAAGAGTACAAAGATGATTACAAGTGTATTATGTATGGTCAAGACAAAGATATGCTTCAAATGGCACCCTTTGTAAGATTCAATAATATCAAGAGAATGTTTGAAGGATTCAAAAGAGAGGAGGGACGTAAGTTCTTCTGGAGCCAATGTTTACACGGTGATACCGGCGATAACATAGAAGGTATCCCAGGAATTGGCTCAGGTAAAAAGGGCGGAATTACCTCTAAGAATAAAATAGTTCAAGCATTATGGGCAATGGAAGATCCTTCAGAAGAAGAAATGTTCCAACATGTTCAGGAAGCTTATATTAATAAGTTTGGGGACAATTACTTATATAATCTAGTAGAGAATTATATACTATTATATATGGTAAAGAAGCCATGCATGGATTATCCTAAGAATCCGGTATTACATACTTTTACAGTAGAAGAAAGAGTAGAAACAGCAGAAGAATTATTAGACCTTTAAAATTTAAATTATGTCAGACGAATTAAACACATTAGAATTAAAAGATTTCTTAGAGTTAGTAGATGGTATACTAGAAGGAATTGAATCAGGAGTTATTAAGGCAAATCCTTTAGCACCGTTAAAAGACATCCCACATATTGATTCTATTAACAAGAAAGAGGTAGAGGTAGAAGCATCTAGCGCCGCTAAAGCTTTAGAATCTTTTACAGAGGAAGAGGTAGTAGAGGTAGTAGAGGAAGATTCTACTAATAAAACTGTATCTAAAGACGACATCTTTGGTAAAGTAATGGACCCAGAAAAGGTAGTAATCATTACTACACCAGAAGGAGTATCTATGTACTTTGGTAATTATTCATCTGCAGGTAAAGCAATGGGAGTAGGCCCAGCAACAGCAAAGAGATTATCAGTTAATGGATTGACTGATGAAACACTTAACGTTTGGTCACTTATTTCTATTTTATAATGAAGGATGATCTTAAAGGAAGTGATGGTGGTATATACAGAAGTGATGGACTAACAACACATTACAATAAGTCATTCATACCATACATTAAACTAGAAGAGCTTACTGGAGGTAGTGTGTTTGCATACTTAGCATGTCAGACTCAAGTAAATAAGTACGCTAAAAGAATCGGATTAAAAGAAGGTGTTCCTGTAGATAAAGATTATATAAAAATGTCATTCTACAGAAAAGCAGCAGACTTTTATAAGGAGAGAGTTGATTATGTAAATAACTGTATAGAGCAAGGTATACCTATAGATAACAGAAAAGGATACGCAGCTACTTTAGACATAATTGACTTGATTGCTCCACAAGTATTCTCAGCTCATAATAGGCCAGTGTTGGCTGGAAGTAATCTAAGCTATGACTTAGAAAGTGTAATTTTAAATAAATAAATAATGAGTGAACTAAAAAATAAAGATGTAGTGGACTTGGTCTCTAGTCGAGTAAAATCGTCAGACTTAGATACACTAAATCATGTTATGGGAGATAAATTCCTAAAGCATGAAAACCTAGTAGAAGATATTCATACAGTATTATCTATGGGTAACAATATGATCATCCAAGGTGATGGCGGTTTCGGTAAGTCAGACATAGTTAACTCTGTTTGTGAGGAATTAGGACTAGATATAAACTACCTAGTTTGTAACGAATCAACTACAGTAAGTGATGTACTCGGCCCTATTGATATCAACAACTACTTAGATGGTGAAGGTTATCAGAGAGATTTTGAGAAGGGCGTATTCAGAACTGAGGGCGTTTTAGTTATCGAGGAGGCTTTCGATGCACCAGCAGATGTAATTACAGCAATCAAAGATGTAATGTCTAGAAAAAAGCTAGTACATAAAGATGGTCACGTTGAGTCTCTAGTATCTAATGTTATCTTAATAACTAACGTACTAGTAGGAGATTTACCAAAGACTCCAAGCATAAATGCTTTACTAAGTAGATTTGTTATTACTCATACAGTAGACTGTAATTGGTCTAAAGATGACTACAATAACTTAATATCTCTAAGGTTTAACAGTATGGACTATGATTTAGTTGAGTACTTATCTATGGTATTCTCGTTAAGTACAGGAATGTCTCCTAGACGAGCTTTAGATATTTCTCCAATCATTGACAAAAAGGGTACATCCTTTCTTAACAGAGTTTTAGATATTAAAGAATCAGATATTGAAAGCTTTATTGTATTCTCAGACCACAGAAGAGAAATGAAAGCATCTATTGAGAATTCAAGTGTATTCTATGACAAGTATGTCCACATAATGGATGAGTATAGTAACGGTAACAAGGATAAGAATGCTACAATAGAAATGTTAACTGTTTTCAAAGACAGGGTAGTATCCAATAAATCCCCAGATAGTCTAGTTAGCGAACTAACGCAGAAAATAAAACTAATGACTAGTGAGTAAAATTAGATCCCCGTTTAAGACTGAGGATTCATTAATAAAACGTGTAGAAGGATTATATTATCCTAAGTACGAAGTATTTGAGTCCATTCTAGAAGATTCAGGGGTTTACTATAAATTTAGGTCAGGTATCATTTATGATATATACACACTATTTTTCCATGCTACTAAGTATGATGATATGAGTGAGTATGAATACGACCTAGGATTTATGAATCACCCCGTGACATCTCATAAAGAGGAGTATAGAAGCAGGATGACTTTCTATATGGAGAATATAGATTACAAAGATGTACTAAAATCGTCATTGTATTCTATAATGAACGCTACAATAGATGTACTAAAACTGTTAGACATGTCTAATCGACAGGGACTTATAGCAACAAAACAGGTAGATAAGAACATAGGTAATTATAAATACCATGTTAAGAAGAGCCATAAAATTACTATAGATAGTTCCAAAAGAATAGAGTCTTTCGTTAATAGTATTATATCTAATAGCGTGACAAAAGAGGTTAAATCAGATGTATTAGATAATATACATTTAATAGACCCACTAGAGTTAGCATTACCAGATTTTAAATACAGACTAAGAAATGGATTAGTAAAAGTTCCACCTAAAACAGTAGAGGAAAGAGGTATAATAGTATTAGAAGATACCTCTAAATCAATGTACAAAACATCAAGTAGAAGTATATCCAGGATTATCAGGGATATAGTATGTCTTAATAATAAGTCTGTTACTTATGTAGAGTATAACAAAGGAGGTGTAACAGTTACTGAACTAAATAATAAAGCTGTAAAAGGAGTATTTATTAATCAGACTATAGGATATTGTTCAGGTAAATGTGACCTAAATAATATAATAGGAGATCTAAATTTACCCAAGAACGGTAATATATTAGTTATTACTGATGGTATGGACAGTATCGATGTAAATGATAAGATATTAGATAGTAAAGTATCTATAAGCCTTATATCACAAGAGCCGTGTGAGTCTCTAATTGATACGTGTAAAATTACAAATGGTGTAACATTAAAAATAAGATGAATAAATCAAAAGAAAATGAAGTAGAAAAAGAGTTCGTACTTACCCCATATCAGCAAAAAGCTATTACATCTATAAATGAGTTTCTAGATACTAAAAACATAGCACTAGCAGATAGAGGAGAAGAAGAAGAAAGTAAGTATGACCACATATTTACATTATCAGGAATTGCAGGTTCTGGTAAGTCATCTATTATTAAGATGGCCCTAGACGGAAGAGATAGTATCGTTGGTGGTGCAATATCTCATTCAGCTAAGGAAGTACTAGAAGAGGCAATGGGAATTAAATGTTTTACTATAGCTAGCTTATTAGGACTTCAACAAACTATCGATGAAGATGGTAACATTGTATTTAAGCCAAAGGCTAGAGGTAGCAATGGATTTAAGATGCCTATCGAGTATAGTGGCATTGTTATTATTGACGAGTGTAGTATGATTGACAAGGAGATCTTTGACATAATCAACGACATGGTAAAGCCTGAAGCTAAGATTATTTACATGGGTGACAGAAGTCAACTTATGCCAGTTCAGGGTAATGAAGACTCAGTAACGTTCAACCACACTCAAGCTATTTTAGATAAAGCTGTAAGATACTCGGGACCTATTGCAGATTTAGGTAATAGAATTAGAGAAGAGATTTCATTATGTGACGATGAGCCTGATGCAGGTTCAAAGAATATGATAAATGATTGGATGCATGAGATTGGTAACGATGACAGAATCAGTAAAATAAATGATGACGGTTCTGGTTATATATTCCTAAACAATGTAAACAGTATACTTACTATCTCTAATAAATTCTATTCCGGAGATGATCCAGATGCACTAAGAATCATTGCGTACAAAAATGATAGTATATCTAAGATTAACAAAGCAGTTAGACAAAGACTATATGACCCTAATAAAGAGGGTACTATACCTCAGTTTATGCCTGGAGAGTTATTAATATCTAGAGGTGGTTATGCAGAATCTGTAGAAGCTAATGGACAAGTAAGAAGTATATCAGTTATTAATAATGGTAAATCTCTTACTGTAGCTACAATAAAAGAGGCTGTTCATTATGATGTTGACTGCTATGAAATCACATTCAAAGGTAATCAAGTAAAGCATAAGTCTCCAATACATGTAGTTAGATCTCACGCAATGCATCAGTACAACGCTAAATTTGCAGAGCTAAAAGAAACAGCTAAAGGAGATAGATTTCAGTGGAAGTATGTGTACGAGTACAAAGATAAGTTTGCATGGTTTGATTATGGATATACTTGCTCGAGTCACAAGAGTCAGGGAAGAACTTATGAAAATGCTATTGTATTCGAGGATGATATATTTAAGGTTAGGAAAGCAGATATAAAAAATAAGCTCCAGTCTTTATATGTATCGTGTACTAGAGCAAAGAAGATTGTATTTATATTCAATAAGAATTATAGAGTAGATCAATCAGAGTTACCCGAATCAATGATAAAAGAGTTTAACCTATGAGCAAATTAACAGAGTTATTTATAGTAGGATGTACAATAGTAGATGAGCCCGGTACTTATAAAGTAAAGGTAATGTCTAATACTAGTATGACCAGCGTAGGACAAGAAAACCCTAGGTATTTAGTAAACTTGAGAGCTTGTAAAACAAAAGATATAAACTACTTAGCGAACAGGTTATTTACCGAAGGAGAGATAGAATTCTCTGACATAGATGTAAAATTCTTTGTCGGAGCTTTATGGCTTAACCAAATAGATAGAATAAGTGATTTACCAATCAAGGGAGAAGATGTACTAGCTACATTCGATTACGTTGAGGATGAAATTATGTGTACTAGGGTTGAGCTTGTGTATAGAAAAGAGTATGAACTATTAAATACGGATGCTATAAGAAAGATGCACCGTATATCAAAGCTATTTTTATGAAAGATGTAGATATTTCTACTATAAACAGTAGATATGAACAGTTATCAGAAGGAGTGTATCCTTTTATTTCTAGAGGAAGAGTAACAGTACTCAAGAAAGGGTTCTATCAAAAGGACAAATCAAATTACAGAGGTGTTAGTTACATGTATAACCAGTTACTAGAAGAGAGTAAAGTTATTCTAATGGGTTATATTCATGTGCCTAACAATTACATCATCATACCAGTAGGGTTAGAGATGACTGACGGGAAGAAGAAACTGATCGAAGATAAATCAGCTGAGGGTTATATGAAACACGTAGGTTTTCCTTCATTTAAATCATACGAATTTGAAGAAGGGTCACCAGAATACATTGCCGCTAAGCTAGTTAACGAGAAATTTAAATCCCTGAATAAAAATGATAAAATTAATAACACAGAGAAAAGCATGGTATAAAAGCCAGATACCTCTAGAAGAAAATGACATTGAGATATCAACACCCAAAGAATTCTTAGAGTGGTTTGATAAAAATGAAGATCCTATACAATTAGATACTGAGACTAATATTATCGAAGGTATGTTTGGTTGGCAAGGACATCTTAAGGGTATAGGTAAAGTATTTGTTCCTGATTTAGATGAAGATGGAAATAGGATACCTGCTATAAGAGAGTGTTATGTAGTACAAGTTGGAGATAAGAATAATACCATTCAATGGGTATTCGATGTTCCAGGATTAGACAGTGAAGATTTACATGCACTAGATGTTATGTTTAAGTCAGATACTCCTAAGATTATACATAATGCATTATTTGACTACACGGTAGTTGCTTGGTGCTTTGATGTTAGAATGGATAAGTTGAAAGATACATATCTTATGACTGAGATTTTACACGCTGGGTTCGAGATAGGACTGGATGTACAAAGAGGGTATAATAGCCTTGCTGGATTAGTTAAGCAATACAAAGGAATCGATGTGTCTAAAGAGGCACAAACAACCTTTACAGGTGATCCTATGAGCTTGGACCAACTAGTATATGCTGCATCAGATGTTAAGTATCTAGGAGATATATATGACGAGTTACTAAAAAGGATATTGGCAGATGGGTTAAATAATGTTATGGCATTAGAGAACTCACTAGTTAGAGCATATGGTAATACTATGCTAGATAACTTCTACCTAGATCCAACAGAGTGGCAAGTTAATATTGACTATAATCTAAAAGTAAAGAATGAATCACAGTTAGCTTTCTACTCATTAATGAGAGAGCACTTTGAAGATGAGTGTAAAGAGTTAGGTTTAATAAATAAACAAGACGAGTATCTATTCAACTGGAGATCTAGCACTAAAAAGTTTTCTATATTACATCATCTATATCCTAATATGCCTAAAGCGTATAAAAAGGTATCAGAGTATAAAGATTACTTAGAGTTACTAGAGGAAGAAGATGAAGATAATATCACTGAGAATCCTAAGTACTTAAATTGGTTACTTGACAAAGATTATGAATCATTAGAAGAGCATTTGATAATTAAGCATTCTAAATTTCTAGAAGATCAAGAGATATTTATACCTGCAGATAAGGTAATGATTAATCTTAACTCTCCTGACCAGAAGCTATCATTATTTAAATTATTAGACCCAGACATTACTAGCACAGGAAAAGATATAATCAGTAAGATTAATCACCCACTAGCTAGGAAGATTCAAGAGTATAATAAAGCATCTAAGTTACATAGTTCTTATGGACAAAACTTCCTAGATTGTATCGACCCTGATGGACAGTTCAGAGTAAAAGGTTACAAGCAGATATTGGCTACAGGTAGATCAGCAATGAATCACTTGCAACTTCTTCCAGGAGTTGAGTCATTTAGAAGCCCATTTAAACCTAACCACCCTGAAACAGGTACCAGAGACGATGGATTTGTATGGAAGATAGTCGGTGCAGATTATGCCAGTCAAGAAGCTGCAATAGCTGCAGTAGTATGTGAAGAAGAAACTTTAGTAAACGCTATCGAAGACGGTTGTGATTTCCACAGTACTTGTGCATCACTAATGTTTCCTGATAAGTGGAAAGAGTTAGGAGGTGATCCTTATCCTAAAGGTAAGCCAAAAGACAAGACTTTACTAAAACTGAGAGGTGATAGTAAAGCAGTAAGTTTTGGATTATTCTATGGTAAAAGTGCTATTGGACTTGGAGATACTCTTCAAATACCGGCAACAACAAAGGACCTTATTGACACATATCCTGATGAATACAGATCATTCCTAGATAATAACAAGGAAGAGTATGTTGAGTTCTATATGATAAATAACCAAGGAAGAGATACTCAAAGATCTCTTATGGATTTTATTAAACATGAGCACAAAAATGGTAGGTTTATGGGAGAAGTTGTCACAGCTGATGACTTAATCGATAGATTCTTTAAGACTTTCCCTAATATCAAGAGAACACTAGCAGACTATGCTATAACTGGAGTAAATACCAGAAGAGTTAGAACGCCGGGTCCTATTGGTAGACTGAGATACTTTCCAAAAAGTGCTGTTACTTTATCAGATACTGATATGAACAGTGCAGAAGAAGGTGCCATCAGACGTAGGTCACAAAACACACCTATACAGGGTTGTGCTGCAGATATGAGTAAGTATGCATTATGTATCCTTAATAAGTACATCGAAGACAATGGTCTAGAAGATAGGATGATACTTAGTATAATGGTACATGATGAGATTCAATGTATAGCTCGAGAGGACTTTGCAGAAGAAGCTATGAAACTACTAGTCGAAAAGATGGAAGAAGCAGCAGTGTTTATTCTAGGAAGTGGTTTACTCAAATCAGAGGGAGCAATATCAGATTGTTGGACTAAATAATTTACTACAATGAAAGAAACAATTATTACATTAGTAAGAATGAAGAAAGAGTTAGGAATACCTCTTGACCAATGTGTATACTTATTAAGTATCGAACAAGGGATTCAAAGTACTATTCCTGACTTAGCTCTTAAGTTAAATACAAATAAATTTATTAACGGTAACAAACTAAATGACGATGTAAAGTCTATCATTTATAATGTCCCTATTAAAGCAAAAAGTCTAGTGGTTAGAGGTTCATACCCAATCATCACTAAACAGACTGGAGACATAGTCAAAAGATTAGCAAAGACATTCTTACCGAATGGATTATCTAATAAAGACAGAGATAGGGTCGCAGCCCACTCAAGTAATTATATAGCAGCTCCGTTTTTTCATATGTTCTTTGGTATGTTTCCTACTTCAGGTAAGGATAACAAATCTTGGGAGAAGCACTTTAAGACGGACTACACCGGTGTTACATTAAGAATAATGTCTAAAGGTACAGTAAAGAAGCTAGAAAAAGTGTGGAAGAACAAGGATTTTGGTTTATTCCTTATCGGTACATACTTATTTGTTAAGGGATGTAGGTCCACAGAATCAGATAAGTACTACATAAAATCTATACCTCACTATTTAGAGGAGTTAGATCATTGGTATGGAGAAGCTGAAGACATGTTAGAGTCAGGGAATCTTAATTCACTGATGGAAGAGAAAAATAGAGTTAGAAACAGTACAATTGCAATATAATGGGACTATACGATGAACATGTACTAGAACCCTTCCAGGAAGGACTAGAAAGATTAGATAAAGGTATACCTATACCAATGCCTAAACTCGCTAAATTTGCTAATTACATAGAGAGAGGACAGAATGTAATGATAGGTGGTAAACAAACATCAGGTAAAACAAGTCTGATGGATTATATGTACCTAATAAATGCATTTATATGGTGGGAATCTCTAGATAAAGAGGACAGACCACCATTAAAGATCTTCTACTTCAATATGAGAAGTAGTACTAGATTAAAACTGCAAAAGTGGGCATGTCTATACCTAAAAATAAAGTATGATATCGTTATCGATATACCAACTTTAAATAATGGGATAGGTAAGCTTTACGATGTTGCTGAAGATAAGAAGAGAGCCATTGAGGTAGCTTCGTTATTCTTTAACAACTTAGAGGACATACTTGTACTATCTCAAGGACCCAAAACAGCATCTGATATATACAATTCAGTAGCTAGAAACATGTTAAATGTTGGTTCTATAGATAACGAAGGTAAGTTTGTGCTTAACCAAGAAAACAGTAAGCAAATAACTATTGTATGTATCGATAACTTAGATTGTGTAATTCCAGAGTCCGACGGATCTTCAAGTACTACCTTGGAGTCTACTAAAAAGAGGATGTGTAGTTACATAAACAAGTTTAAAGATATGTACAACATTACTACGGCAGCAGTTGTTCCTAGTGTACTAGCAAACCCAAGAACGTTTAAAGACTCAGAGCCTACCTATAAAGAATTAGGTAGTTACTCTAGTATAGCAGACCTTGGATTTATTACATATAATCCTTATAACGAGGGGAATGTGAGGTACTTAGGTTACGACGTAGAAGATTTCATAATCAATGCTAAAAACAGAATGCGCACAGTGACGATAGTCAGAAACTCTAAAGGTGTAGAGAACATAACTGTAGCCAGTATATTTTTAGGTGAGTGTGGATACTTCAGAGAGTTGCCTACAGCAGAGCAAACAAGCCAACTTGATAAATTCAAGGAACTTTTACATGCTTTAGATTAGTTTAATTAAAAATAAAAGATTAAGTTTGCATACCAAAATAAATTTATGTCGAAAAAAGAAGAAGAATTAGTTATCATGGACACAACCTTGACTAATTTAAAAACAAGAGCAGAATTTGAAATCTTATTAGAGTCGGGAGCTATCCCACCTAGTATTGATACCCCAGAAAAGTTGATGACTGTTATTCAGTTAGGTAAAGAACTAGGTATAACTCCTATGGTCTCTATATCTGCTATTAACGTTATCAAGGGAAGAACAGTAATATCATCATCTATTCTAGGTGCTTTACTAAAAACAAGAGGAATAGAGTGGGAATGGACCAAAGACTTCGTAACAGAGTCACCTGGAAAGATTAATACTGAGATTGAGTTCGAGTATTGGTCAGAAAGATTCTCCCGTGCTAAGAAAGTGAAGTTTAGTGTTAGTTGGAATCAGATGAAAACTGCAGGATACACAGAAAAGGATAACTGGAAGAAGTACCCAAAAGAAATGATGCGAGCTAGATGTATGGCTTACGCAGTAAGGGGTTTATTTCCAGAAGTATTACTTGGAACAATGTATACAGCAGATGAAATCAACGATTCTACTAACGCAGGATACGACACACAAGTCACAGAAGAAGGTGAGGTTACAATAATTGCACCAACAGAAGAAGCATAATTAATAATAATAACATTTAAATATTTATAGTATGAGTTTATTAAACAAACTAAAAGGTAATGCAAGAGTTGAAGAGTTAGGATTTGGTATCCATGATAACTGTGTAATTATTTCAGCAAGTAACGAAGTAAAGACTAAGAAAGACGGAAGTCCTATTAACAGGTCTTGTTATACTACTATTGGCCAAGTTAACGCTAAGGGTAAGATTACTAAGAACAAAGAGATTTCTTGGTTCGGTGTAGATGCTACTAGTGATATGGCATATGATAATTTCTTTACTCAGTTAGATCAAACTACTGAGTTAATGGATATCCTTTACCCTCCTACAGCAGAAGGTAGTGCTTGGGATAAGGCATTCAACGGATTATTAGACGAGTTAGAAGTTGAGCACAACGAAGCTGCTTTAAGATTGTTAGTATCTAAAACTAAGACATGTAAACCTTTTATGAAGGCCTTAGGTGACTTATATGCTGATATGATCAATAAGAAGTCAGGTATTGACAGTACGAAGCTTAAATTAAAGCTAGTGATTGACAAGAGTGCAGTATACGTTCAGCAGCCTAGATACGATAAGTTTGTAGAACCATCAGACATTGAAAAGACGACTCTTGGGTTTAATGACTTAGAGTTAGAGTATAAATCTAAAGCTGATAAAATAGCTAACACATTCGCAAACGCACCAAGTGTAGAATCTTTATAATATGGACGAATTAGCACTAAAAACCATCATCAGTTATAACAAGAGATGGAGATCGCGTAAAGCGACTATTTTTGTTAACAAGTACATTAAATTGATTTCTCAAAAATACCCGGAAGGACTAAAGGACTACTTTGTAGTTCCGGGATTTGAGCACGTAACAAGAAATCAGCCTATTATAGTCTTTAATAATACAGAAGACATTTGGGAATTGAGAAGCAACACATTATATAACTATTCAGAACAATAAATATGACATTTTTAAGAGAATTATTAGCAAACAGACCAGTAAAAGTTACTATCCCTTTCGGAATCAATGAGAGAGTTAGAATTGTATCAATTGATAACGAGCCAAGAAAACGTAATGGTGAGATTCAAAAGAAGAATACATACATCAAGATGGTCAAGTTTGATGAAAACAACAATAAAGTATCATCTACTGAATTTAGCTGGTTTAATCCTGAGCATGATAACAGTTACTTATTCGAGAACGTTGCAACACAGCTTACTCAATTAGGTCACATTGCTGAGGTATTAGGAGCAGAAGAGGAATTAGATCCTACTATTGGTTATGAAACAGAGGAAGAGATGATTGAAGAAATATCTAGCAAGAAGGGATTAAAAGCATTCTTAAGTCTTACTTGGGAATTATTTAACGAGGCAGTTGGAGATAAGGTAGGTCCTGATTCCCCATTACTTGACTTGAAAGTAGTTACTGATTACAAGGGTAAGAGATTAGAGTTACCTAAAACAGGTGATTTCTTATCTTTACATGTACCTAAAGAGAACAGAGAAGATGACTACACTCCTGAATTAAACATTACATCTAAGGAAATTATCGCCAGACAAAAGGGTACTGAGCCAGATATGGCAAAACCTGATGCTGAAGGTAACAAACCACCTGAAGAAGAATTATCTAGTTTATAATTATGGAAGATACGAAGAGAGTTTCTTTTCTTCGTGAGCTATTAAGTGAAAGACCCGTATCGCTGTCAACACAGTTATTTAAATTAGTCGATGACTATGAAATATACTGTAGCTTTATAGAACGGGATGTCGATTTGGGGGAGACTATATCTTCCCCACTTCGAGATTCTGATGAGTGTCCATCATTTGCGTTATTTATCCCTACAAAAGTTGAGACCTTTAGACCCGAAGAGATTTGGTATAAAGACTTGGGTGATGGTAGGTCAGGTAACGTTTTCTCATTTGTACGCAAATTTGCTTTACATCATTATGGTGACGTTCTGGTTAATAGATATGACACAGTTAGGTTCATAGACGACCACATGAAACTGGGTATACTATCAGGAACGCCAACAAAAAGAGAAAGAATTTCAAGACAGTTTTCTAAAAGAATAACAACGATTAGGTATAAATCAAGACCGTTCACAAAGAAAGATAAAGAGTACTGGGGTAATTACAACCTAACAGAAGAAGATCTAACAAGATTCAACGTAAAGTCAGTTAAATATTTACTAGAAACGTCGGGATTAGTTAGAAAAGAATTTAGAGCAAAAGACTTGGTATTCATATACCAAATATGGGATAAAGTAAAACTGTACCAACCAGAAGCTTCTAGATCATTTAAATTCAGAAATACATGCCCAGGCGATGATTTTAGATATTATCAGGGTTACGAACAATTAAGTAAAAAACCTAAAACACTAATCATAACTAAATCTTTCAAGGACCTTATGGTATTTTGGAAGATGTTTAACATAGAGATGGGAATCCCTATGGACGTAATTGCACCACACGCAGAGAGCATTAAGCTAAGCCCAAAATTTGTTGACGGCATAAAAGATGTGTATGATAATATATTATGTGTATCCGATTATGATTTAGCAGGTGTAAAATTTGCTAATCAGTGTAAAAGGTATAACTTCGATTATAAGTTTGTTAGTACTAAAAGAACAAAGATAAATGGGAAGTTCAAAGTCCTGGATAAAGATATATCAGATTATATGTCAAACCACGGACTGGCTGAAACCAAAAAATTATTAGAATCATGGGAATTAAATACCATATAACTGACGAAGATTTTCGTCCACTATTGTTAATCTGCCTAGACAGGCTGGCCATAGCTTATAGTGAGAACAAAAAGAGTTTTTCTGAGGTGTTTAAAACACTTCCTAAAGACATGATTGAAGAGTTAAAGAGGCTTAAAAAGTGTAATAACGAGTATGCATTAGAAGAATTCTCTGACCTAGCTGAATATGCTAGAGAGGTAATGTTCTATGACTCTTATATATGCAAAACGCCAAAAAAGTCAAAGACCCAAAAGAAGTATAAAGCACTTACATTGAGAAGTTCTACTACATTAAATATGTTTGAAACATTTTTAGTTAGTATGAATGATTTGCTGAAAGTTTCTCCGGGTCATTTTGTAAATATGTTTCCCAAGTGTCCAGTTGAAGTATGGGACAAAGTAGAAGACTTAAGAGAGATGACCATCAAGAGCGATGCTGAACATACACAGTACTTGAAGTGTGTTATACTTTGTAAGAAGCTATCTTATACATACGACGCATACACAGGAATTAATGAAGAAGAAGATTTATTACATAACTTAATAAAAGATTAATATGAAGTACAAAGCAGAATTACAAGATTTATACTTATCACTTAAAGATGATAATAAATCAATCACTGCCATCGCTAATGCAGTATTTAACGATGATAATAACATTGACTTGTCACTAGACACATTAAAAGTATATTTACGTACTATTAAAAGAGAAGCAAACGTAGTAACTACTATTGATAATGAAGAAGATTGGAATGTAGTAAGAGATAAGTACATCTTCAGTCACAAAGGTGATAAGAAAGTATTTTCTATTGCTATGATTGACAATATTTTCTTGTACTATACTAGTAGAGGTTACAACTTTACTCGTTCTCAAGTACAACAAAGGTTTAATCTTACACCTAGAACATTTAAGATTGTACAACAAAAGTTCAACTTATCTAAAGAGTCTGATATATTCAGTCCTCACACTAAGAGTACAAGTTCTATAGAAGAACTATCTGCTATGACTGAAAAAGTTATGGAAGAGGTAGTAAACTCAGGAGAATTAACTACTCGTAAGCATGCTCAAGCTCTTAACAGAAAGTACAACACTGTAATCCAGAAGGAAAACTTAGATGGTGTATGGAAGAAAGAGGTAATCTCTGAATTCTTAGAGGAGTATCCTAACTGTGAGACTATTGAGTTCACTAGAATCAAAGAAACAAACTCTCAGTACAAAGAAATCTCTGTTAACATTGCGGATCTTCACTCGGGCTCTAAGTCAGAAAGAATGAAGATTACAGAAAACTGGAGTATGGAAGTTATGGAACAAAAGCTAGAATCAGCTGCTATTCTTATTAACTCTTATAACTCTCCGGTAGTACACTTAAACTTCTTAGGAGATTTAGTTGAGACTGTTAGTGGTGTTAATCATCCTGACTCTTGGAAATTAGTACAAGACGGTATGTTTGGTGCTAAGACTATTATTCATGCTAAGAATGTTTTAGTAAGATTCATTAGTAGAATAAACAACGTTAGAACTATTAACGGTGTTGGAGGTAATCATGACAGATTACAAGCATCTAACAAGATGGCGGATACTGGTGCTACTGATTTAATCTTTGCTATGATTAAAGAGCGAGTTGAATTATCAGGTAGTGATGTTGAAGTAAACTATGACCCTACTTTACTATCTTTAGATAGAGGAGATTATGGTGATATCTTATGTCATGGAGACAAGGGACTACATAAAAGAAGTCTTGAGTTCTTGATTCTACAGTTTGCTAAAGACAAGAATAAATTTCAATTTATTAACACAGGTCACTTACATACTTTAATGATTAGAAATAATGACTCGCAGCATATCGGAAGACGTACTGTATGTCCATCTATCATTACAGGTAACAACTACTCCGACGAGCAGCTTGGTAAGTCAGACAGATCGGGTATGATGATTAATGCAATCAATGCAGTTGGTCACCCAGATCAAATAATCCACAACTTTTAATATGGAATACAGAGACATTATTTATTATGATAAGGATGCTAGAGGTAGACTTATCGCAGGAATTAATAAGCTAGCTAATGCTGTGAAAGTAACATTAGGGCCTTTAGGAAAGTCAGTTATATTAGGAAACCCCTCCGGGGGAAATCCTACTGTTACTAAAGATGGTGTTAGTGTTGCTAGGTACATTAAGTTAATCGATCCTATAGAAGACATGGGTGCTCAGCTTGTTAAACAGGTAAGTAGCAAGACAGTGTCTGCAGTAGGTGACGGTACAACAACTAGTACTGTAATAGCACAAGCTCTTATTAATTCAGACCAAGAAGTATCCAACGTTACGGAGTTTAGAAAGGGTATGGAATACGCTGTTGAAGAGTGTGTAAAGATTCTATCTATGAATTCTAAATCTTGTGTAGGTGACAAGAGCATCATAAACAATATAGCTCTAACATCATCAAATGGTGACAAAGACATAGCTGATATTGTTACTAAGTGTGCACTTGTTACTAAAGAAAGTGGAGGAATTGAGGTAGTAATTACTACATCCAATAAAACAACTTATAAGATAACTGAGGGTTTTAAATTCTCAAGAGGTTATGCTAACTCTAAGTTTATTAACTCTCCATCTACAGCACAATGTATTTTAAATAGTAGTCTTGTATTAACTGTATCTGACAAAGTAGAAAACTTTAGGGATATAAAACCAATTCTATCTCACGCATCTTCTATCGGTAAGTCTCTTATCATTATAGCTAAGGAATTTGACGAAACATTTATTGATGTGTGTGCAAGAAATGTAAATATGAACAATATGATTATTCCTATCGTTGCTCCAGACTTTGGAGAGAACGCTATATTTAATCTAGAAGACATCGCTATTTACTGCGGATCTACAGTAGCTACAATGGTAGAAGTTGCTGGAGGTTCTGATACTGTTAGGTTGGGTGAACTATCATCTGTTACTGTAAATAAAGGACACACAGTTCTTAATGGAAGTACTAACATGAATGAAGTAGTAGCTAGAGTAAAGCAACTTAAGAATCTATCTAAAGAGTCAGAAAACGACTTCGATAAGAAGAACATCGAGAACAGAATATCTCAACTATCTGCATGTACAGCTACCATTAGTGTTGGCGGTCATACAGAATCAGAGGTTAAGGAAAGATTTGACAGATATGAAGATACAGTAGGTGCAGTAATTGCAGCAACTGAAGGTGGTTGTATACCTGGCGGTGGTGCAGCTTTATACCATACATCTAGAATATTTAGAGAAGGTAAAGGCCCTTTTGTTGTTAAGAATATATCAGAAGACTTTAACAAAGGTATAGATAATGTGTTAGAGGCAATATGCTCTCCAATTAAACAGATACTTATCAATGCAGATATAGAACTTAACATAGTCAGTGATGACTTTAACCAAGGTATCGACGCTAAAACAGGTAAAGAAATGGGTATGTTCGAGGCAGGTGTCATCGACCCATTAAATGTGACAGTGTCAGCGCTTACTAATGCAGTATCGATTGCAAGTATGGTAATGACAACTGGTTGCGTAATTGAATCACCAATAATGAATGCATAATTATTATGAATAAAATTAAAAAGTTATATACAGAAGATTCTACAGGTAGGATTAGAACTTGGGAATGCCAGATTACTAATAACGAGGACGGCCTTTATGGTATCCAATATAGAGATGGTATTCAAGGAGGTAAGATTAAAGAATGGCAGTTTAAAGAAGCTAAAGAAAAGAACGTAGGTAGAGCAAATCACATGACTCCAGAAAACCAAGCTATTGCTATGGTTGATATGGAAGAGGGTAAGAAGATGAGGAAGAACTACTTCAAGACTGAGGAAGATGCTAAAAATAACAAACTGTTCATGCCCATGCTTGCTCACAAGTTTGAAAAGTACGTCAGTAAATTGCCTAAAGATGTATGCGTACAACCAAAATTAGATGGTGCTAGATGTAATATCTATTGGTGTAACATAGCTCAAAAGGTAGTAGCTAGAACTAGAACAGGTAAAGATTATTCTGCTGTTCTAGACCACGTAGTTGAAGAAGTTGTAACTCTTTTAACACAAAATAAAAGTTTAGTTCTTGATGGTGAGTTATATAACCACGAGCTAAAAGAAAACTTTGAGAAGATGATGTCTTTAGTAAGACAAGGAAAACCGGGTAAGTGGGACATGGAACAAGCTGTAGAAATGATCGAGTATCATGTATACGATGTTTACAATAAAGATAACCCTGCTGCTAAGTTTGACGAAAGAGATACTCTAGTAAAAGAGATCTTTAACGCAGCATCATTCAAATACCTTAAACAAGTACCTACAATAATGTGCACTTTAGATGCCTGGATAAAAGATATCGAAGATTCATACTTAGAGTTAGGATACGAGGGTATTATGGTTAGACTTACAGACTCTACTTATAAAGTAGATGGTAGATCTCAAGGACTACTAAAGAAGAAAGTCTTTACAGATGCAGAGTTTGAGATTCTTGAAGTAGTAGAAGGTGAAGGGTCATGGAAAGGATGTGCTAAGAAATTGGTAATCAGACTTCCAGACGGTCGGACACAGTCAACTGGTATAGATGGTAGTGCAGAGATTAATAAGGAACGCTTAGAAAACAAGCATCTATTAATAGGAAAGCTAGCTACAGTCAGATACTTTAGACTTACGTCAGATAATAAGCTGTATATCCCAGTATGTAAGGATATAAATAGACACGATTAATAAGTACGAGAACATAATTAATTAACTAAAATTTTAAATCAAGAGGTGTCATATAATTGGCACCTCTTAAAAAACAATCAAGATGGGTAAAATTACAAGTGATACATTTTTAGCAGAATTAGTAAAATTAGAAGATATTTCAAACATGAAGGTACACGTTGCCTTTGTTAAATTTATGAAAGCAGGTGGTGCAGAACCATTACCAACATTTAAAAAGAAGTTTATTAGTGCACAAGCAGGAGACTTACCTGTGGCTGAAGAAGTTGTAGTTGTAGAAGCTCCTGTAGAAATTCCAGTAATCGACGAGGTTACAGAAGAGGAAGAGGTAGTAGAAGAGGTAGTAGAAGTAGTGGAAGAAGAGGTAGTAATTGCACCAACTCCAGTTATCGAAGAGCCTGTTGTAGAAGCACCTGTTGTAGAAAAGGAGGAAGAGACTATCGAAGAAGTTATTGAAGAAGTTATCGAAGAAGAAGAAGTAGTAGAAGAGCCAGTACCTTATATTATTGAGTTAGACAGTAAAAATACTGTGGAGCCAGTAATAGTAAAACCAACACCTACAATCGGTAGTAACATAGCAGTAAGAGTTACAAAGAACTACAAAAACGGAGATGAAGTTCCGGACATGCCAGGATTAATTCCTACAGGTACTAAGTTTGATGAGCTAATCTCTGACCGTATTACTTCTCAAGAAGAGTTAGATGACTACAAAGAAAAGTACGGCGAAGATATGCCAGAAGATATGGTAGAGATCGGTGGGTTTACTCGTAAGTGTGCTGATATTAGAGCAGCTAAGGCTGGTGCTGGTAAGACTTGGACTACTTGTATGTTGGCTGCTAAAGCTAAGATATTTGCTAGAAAAGAATTCGGTAAAGACTTAAGAGTTGGTTTAATTTCTGCAGAGATGAGAGAGTCTGAGTGGGCTAAAGAGCTTAAAGGATCTCCTATCTTAGAAGAGTTAGAGGTAGATTACATGTTAGATTATGTAGGATGTGATAACTATCAGGAAATTTTCTGGGAAGCATTTGGTGATTATGACATTGTAGTTGTAGATTCATTCCCAGCTGTAATATCCCACTTTAAAATGGTACCAGCAGAGAAGAGAACTGAGAAAGCTTTAGTATTTGACTTCATTAGAACTTCTTTATTATCTGTAGCAAATAACGATAACAACGCTCAGATTATTAATCAAGCAACTAAAGACGGTAACTACAAGGGTGGTACAGAACTTCCTCACATGATGTCATCTTTATCTTTTATCCAGGTAGAAGAGCAAGAGAGATACATGGAGTTTAACAAGAATAGAAATAACGGTGCTATCGGTAAGAAGTTATACACAATCAAAACCAAGGATGGAGATTTAGATTTTAAGAGTGAATTATATGATGCTACCTACAATAAAAAGGAAGATAAAAAGCAATCTATATCAGATCTTATTAGTAAATTAAAGTCAGGAGAAGATTCTATTGACGGACTTGGAGAAAATGAAGTAGGTATTAACAACATTCACGAGTCAGGTAACGGCGGAGAAAACGCAGAAGAGATTGCAGAATTAGGTTAATCAATTATATAAATTATACAAAAACACATTATTATGTCAATAGAAATAAGCAACGAAAGATACTTAAAAATTAAGAACGAAGTTTTATCAGGTGATAAAATTATTAGAATAGAAGTGACAAACAGACAAGTACACTTCAAGGATTTAAAGTCTATATTTGTAGATGGTACTCCTATTGAAATGACAAAAGAAGCAGTAAAAGGATTGACTAAAGCTATGGGAATTAGTGGTGCTTTTATCAAGACAATAAAGTCAGCTTATGGAGACGAAGATGAAGTACTAAAAGAAATCTTAGGTGCTATCAAAGCTAAAAAGTCAGCAAACTTAACTTTAGTATTCCATGTTCCATCTAATAAGATTACTAACATCTACATAACAGGAAGTAAGTTAATTAGTGACGATCAATACTTCTCTTCTTTAGAGTCTATTATTGAAACTACTCCAGGAGCATACTTAAGAAATCTTAGCACTGCTTCTAATGGTGATATCAATGCTACTGTTGCTAACCCTGCTTTAGAATTCCAGTTCGGAGGACTAAAGGACGAAGTATTTACAGGAGGTATGACGTTAGATCTTAACACAACTCAAATGTCAACTAGTTTCTTTACAGAGAGATTAGTTTGTTCAAACGGTATGAAGACTACTAACAAGTTATGTTCTAAGCGTGTAAATAGCGAAAGTAAAGTTCCTCAGTTTATGTCAGCTATACTAGATGCAGACTACCACTTAGACTCTATCAGCGCATTTAAATCTAGAATCGATAGATGTTACCATACTAGAGCATCATTAGCTGAAGTACTAACAGTAGAGACTAGATTATTAGGTATGTTTAAAGGAAACAACTTAGATTTACTTTTAAACCACATGTCTTCTACACAGATTAGAGCAGCATTTGGTAACGAAAGAATTGAGAACTCATTAGACCACAAGTTCCTTAGAACTAATTTAACTATCTGGGAATTAACTAATGAAATTACTGCTATCTCATCTAAAATAGAGAGAGAAAGATTAGCTATCTCGGAAGGTACTAACATGCATTTACAAATGTTAGGCGGTAATTTAATGTTTAATGCACCAGATTTAGCTCCTAGTAACATTAGACAAATATTTTAATTATATGCCGCCTTCTATTATGGAGGCGGCTATTTACTACAAAATTTTAAGTATGGAAAATAAAGATTATTTTATGATAGCATCTAGGTTTGTCTTTACAGATTATATGTGTGAAGAAGATGTTAACAGATTTTTAGATGAAGGTTTAGCATTACCTAAAAATGATGACTTTTACGATTGGGATGTTGATCACTTAGTAACATTTATCAAAAGTATAGCTGAAGAATTAGAACACGCTTCTATAGTTAAAGAAGATACACTTAACATTAACTTTACTGAAGGAGATGTACAAGACTTAAACAGAGGGTTTCTAGATATCATGCACACTAACAGCCCTGAAGCTCAGGTGTTTAACTGGAGAATGGATACCGCAAAAGGTAACCACGTAGAGCTTAACATATCAGTAGGAGAAGACATATAAATTGACTACATTCATCTAATGAAGTTTAGAAATGTTAAGCCAGTAGATGGAGCAGGAGTTATTATAAAAGAGCTGAAGGTATTTAAAGAAAATAACCCGGGTGCCCTATACTTCGATTCAGAATTTGAAAGAAAGTGTTATATACTTTTAGAAGACGCAGGATTTAAATTTGATTTTCATCCAGAGCAAAGAGAAGTCATGCCTGGATTTACAACACCTGCTATATCAAGAGCAAAGGGTCAAGTAAAAATATTTAAATCTGTAGTAAGAAATATAAAGTATACCCCAGATTTTGTTATATATTGTAACAACGGTATAAATATGTTCATCGAAGCCAAAGGTTACTTTGAAGACTCAAGTAGAATGAGATATAAATTATTCCAAGCTACACTAGGGCCAAACGAACATACATACTTAGTATACGATAAGAATAATAACAAGGACCTTAAAGAACTTATTAAGATTGTTAATAAAGACTTTGGAGGATCGAGTAAAAACGGAGAGGATGTGCACCCAAAAATAAATAAAATATGAGTAAAAATAAAAGCCCTTTATGGGATCAGCTTAAATCATCAATTAAAAAAGACGTAAAAAGAATGGGCGCTACTACGCCTATAATTGCATTATATGAAATAGGATCTTCTATATCCTCTATATTTGAAATATCTAAAGAAGAAATAATAAACTCGTACTCTGAACAGTCAGACCCGAAAAGAGTTAATAATCTTAATAAGATATTCAAGTCACTAGCTATTATAGAAGAGTACTATGAACTATCCCAGTGTAGACACACATATTACTTAACAGACCCTTTAGATAGCGAGTACTTAGACACAGAAAATCTTTTAGATACCTACTCAAGTAGTATGTCTATTATGTCTGACCTATCTATCTCTATAACAGAAGTTGATACTACAAAGTTGCAGTATGCATACAACAGATTGTTTGAGATATCATTAGCTATATGTGAGATATATGACTTATCTAAAGAAGAATGTTTCTTAGCAGAGAAGGAGGAAGAAGTTGTTAGTGAAGTTGTTAGCAAAAAAGACAAGAAGACAAAGAAGAATATATACTTAGATTCTTATAAAGAGCTAAAGAAACAAACTAAACTTAAGGGTGCCGAAGAGATAGAAATAATCGCAGTTATAGACAAGAGGTCAAACCCACCATTTAGAGGTGTAAACGTTAAAGGACCGGAAGGTATAGTAAAGTTTAAGTCAAGAGAACTAATCACGGATTATTTTTCAGCTTCTACATATATAGTAAATAAGTACAAAGGAACTAAGTATGTAATAAACTACTGCCCTAAAATGAGGGAGTTGTTAAATGCATCAGTAGATACTATATGTATAAGTTACGTATATGACGGAAGTATTATAAGTATGAAAGAAGCAAGCAGTCTAAAAAACCACGTAGTATACGACGATAATACTATATCAATAGATAGAGAAGCGCTTCCAGTAATAGTACCAATAGATATGACCTCGTTAGACGAGTTCTTTGATTATATTAACGATGTAAAATCAGGTAAAATTTAAAACCATGTATTTAAAAAGTAATGATATTAATAAAAGGTATTCTGTATTTCCAGTTACACACCCGGATTTATGGGAGTACTACAAGAGTGCAGAAAAACAAACTTGGGTAGCTGAAGAAGTTGACCTTAGTAAAGATAATTATGATGCTTTATCAGCAGATGAGAAAACATACTTGGATAACATCCTAGCATTCTTTACCATATCAGATGGATTGGTAATTGAAAACCTATGTACTAACTTAATAAATGATGTAGACGTATTAGAAGCTCAATACTTCTATGGTCACCAAACATTTATTGAACAGATTCATGCTAATGGTTATGCATTACTTATCGAAGCATTTATAAAAGATGAAAGCAGAAAGTTAGATTTATTTAACTCTATGGAAACTAACACAGCAGTTGCAGCTAAGGCTGGCTGGGCACAGAAGTGGATTGATCACTCGTCATTTGCCCACAGGTTGGTAGCATTTGCATGTGTTGAAGGTGTAGCTTTCTCAAGTTTATTTGCAGGTGTATTCTACTTCAGAAGTAGAAATAAGATGCCAGGATTATGTGAGATGAATGAACTAATCATCAGAGATGAGACTGTACATTATGAGTTTGCTTTAAACTTATACAAGAACTACGTAAAAGATGACCTTAAATTATCTAAGGATGAATTAAAAGGTATTATCTTAAGTTGTTGTGAAGCAGAGTTAGCGTTTGTAAATAGCAGTTTACCATCAGGGTTGTTAGGTCTTACTAAAGAGATGATGACTACATACGTTAAGTATGTTGTAGACATTGTACTTAATGATTTCGGTTGTACTCCTGAGTTTAACGTAAGTAATCCTCTTGATTATATGGCTAGACTAGGATTATCAACTAAGAATAACTTCTTTGAGAAGCGTATTGGTGAGTATACTAGAGTAGATATACCAGAGTCAAGTGCAGGTATATTCTCAGACGAAGAATTTTAAACTATAACATATGAAGATTATTAAAATTGACGGTAGAGAAGTAGGATTTCTACCTAACAAGATTCTTAATAGAATCAAAAGACAGTCTGCTGGACTTAAAGTAAATGCTGAAGAGCTATTCAAAGAGGTAATCCCATTAATAACAGATGGGATTACTACTACAGAGATAGATGAACTTCTTGCATTTAAGTCTGCAGATAAAATTATATTACATCCGGATTACTCTATATTAGGTGGACGTATACTATTAAGTAGACAGTCTAAATTAATTGGAGAAGAGTTGCAGCCTGTAGATCTTACATACGACTTTTTTGCTGCAACTACATTTCTAGATAAGTACTCAGATAAATCAGAAGAGGAAGCTCCAATTGAGTTACCTCACATGATGTATAAGAGAGTATCTAATGTATTATACCCTAACGATAGTGAGCATAAAGATGAATTACTAGAAGAGCTGAATGCCAAGAGAGGTAACTTTGCTACGCCTACATATACTAACCTAGGTGTAGAAGGTAGAGGATCAGCAATCAGTTGTAATCTTACTCACTTAAAGGGAGATAACACGGCAGATATTGAAGAAACTTTAACTAAAATTGCCTATGCTTCTAAGGAAGGATCTGGTATTGGTTTGTTTATTGACCCATTAAGAAGTCAAGAGTCTACTGTATCCTCATTTAAAGGAAAGGCCGGAGGTGTACCTCGGTTTGCTGACATGGTACAAAGTAAGATGAGATTCTATAAGCAGGGTTCAAGATCTGGTAGTTGTGCTCTTTACATGTCTCTATGGCATAAAGACATATTATCATTCCTATCTCTTACATTGCCTATTGGTGAAGAAGTACTTAGAGCTAGAGATTTATTTACTGCTGTTATTGTTAATGACTTGTTTATGAACAAGTTACTAGCTGACGAAGAGTGGTATTTATTCTGTCCTAATGACATTTATAAAGCGGGACTTCCTGCATTACAAGATGTTATTGGAGAGGAGTTTGTAGATGTATATACACAAGCAGTAGAGTTAGGATTAGGTACTAAAGTACAAGCTAAGACTATATGGGATTCTATTATAAAGTCACAAGCAGAGAGTGGTAAACCTTATGTGCTTAATAAAGACAGCGCTAACAAGAGAAACATGCAAGATAATATTGGTATTATCAAGCAGTCTAACTTATGTGCAGAGATCTTACAAGCATCTAAGCCAGGCTATACTCCTCAGTGCACACTAGCATCAGTTAACTTATCATGTCAAGACGATTTAAAATCTATTGATAAGACAACTAGAGTATTAGTTAGGGCCCTTAACAAGGTTATAGATATTAATAAATGGAGTGACGAGTGGAGTAGTTCTGCCGGTCTTGATCAAAGAGCTCTTGCAATTGGAGTAGCAGGTCTTGCTGATTTCTTTGCAAAGAGAAAGATTAGTTTTGAGAGTGAGGAAGCCAAAGTTTGGACTAATGATATCTTCGAGACTATGTACAAAGCTGCTCTTACTGAAAGTATGAAGTTAGCTCAAGAGACTGGTAATAGTTACCCAGCTTGGGAAGGGAGTCGATACTCCAGAGGAGAGACGTATATTGAAGGATGGTCTCCTCTACCTGAAGGTCAACCTATTCCTATGAGTAATTCATTATTGTTAGGATTAATGCCAACTGCTTCATCTGCTATATTACTATCAGCGTTTGAAAGCTTCGAGCCTATTGGTTCTAATGCATTTACTAGAGCTGTAGGCCAAGGTGAATTTATGGTTATTAACAAATACCTAGTAAGTGAGTTGTCAGAGATAGACTTGTGGACCCCTCAAGTTAGAGATAAGATTATTCAACAAGAAGGTAGCATACAGTCAATAGTAGAAATTCCTGAAGATATCAGATATCGATATAAAACAGTTTGGGAAATACCTCAAAGGTTATTACTAGACTTGTCTGCTATTAGAAATAAATATGTTGATCAATCTCAATCATTAAATGTATACCATAGAGAAGCTAAGTATTCTAAAATATCTAGTGCTTTAGTATATGCATGGAAGATTGGACTTAAGACTGGAGTATATTATACAAGAGCTAAATCTAAACTAAAGAGTAATGCTAAGCTATCTAGTAGTACTATAAAAGAGGAAGTACCATCTAAACCTCAGGACTCATTGTTCAGCTGTGCGGGTGGTGGATGCAGCGCCTAGCCAGTGAAAAGCAGTAAAAGCAGTTCGTTATATGACGGAGTCGATTTATCCACTCACTTAAGAAGAGGTATTGATTTTATTAATATCTTTGATAGAAGTATGATGGAATATTCTGGAAC